>Ga0268276_1000072_pt1 | contig 112584 bp, 106 predicted proteins | sample saktaG_4_FD_190145 | JGI IMG/M metagenome (GOLD analysis project Ga0268276, IMG submission 190145) | Saline water microbial communities from Sakinaw Lake, British Columbia, Canada - sak_2010_1_5_45m | ecosystem: Environmental > Aquatic > Non-marine Saline and Alkaline > Saline ... | reverse complement strand
CGGTACTTACTTTCCGGTCCAAAGGTTGTTGTACATCTTTTATCTTCTGAATCTGCCTTTCGATCACATCAAGCCTGGCATGGTTCTTTTCAAGTTTGCAGCTGAGCATTTCGTTCTCTGTGACCAGTACTTCCTTTTGCTTCTCAAGTTTGAATAAATCAAAATACTTTGATGATCGAAGACTCTTAGATCGAAGACTCTTAGGAAGCGAATCTAAGCTGGCATTGCTCGTTTTAACCGATTTGACTTCACGACTCTTAGGCATTTTGTACCTCTTTGTTTGCTAACATGTTTTGCTTTGGTCGGGATTTAGTCTGTGAACAGTACTTATCGATAAAACCTTCCACCAAATTTCTGATCCGGTTGTCCCCTCTTTTGGGCCCGTACCGCATCGTTTGCGAGGTAAAAATATCCATACAAATCTGCCGGAATAAAGGATTGGATGCATCCGGATGGATTTTCTGGAGACCGGTTGTTTTAGCGATCATAATACTTGTCCTGACGGTGGGTGCGAACTCACATATATCACTGTTACGCAGCGATCGGGCAATAGACACAATTTTTTTAGCATCTTTTTTAGAAAGCCCGGTGCTTGAGGCTGTTATGCAAATTTCTGTTTCCTCATCAAAGTCACCGAGATCAAGTGTAATCATGCGATCTCTCAGGGCGTCCTGGGTTTCATGGGTGCCGGCATACTCTTCCGGATTACTCGTGAAGATAGCTCTAAAATTCGGATGAACTCTCAGATAATGATTGCCGCCGCGCGCCGCAGGGAGATCCAAAATATTCTCCTCTAAAATAGAAAGGAGGATATTATTGGCTTCAGGTCTCGACCGGGTAAATTCGTCATAAATAAGTGTAAATCCATGTTTAGCCGCAACAGTAAGACGGTTATCAACCCAACGTTTCATCATATCTTCTTCAGTTTTAAGAACCGAATGAATAAAATTATCCACTACCTTTCGCACCTTATATCCATATTCACCACCGACCAGATCAGCGGTAGTAAATTCTTCATCACCGTGAATCAGCACCACCGGACGACCGATCTTATTCGCCAGATGCATTGCCAAAGTGGTTTTTCCGGTCCCGGCTCTTCCCCTGAAATGCACCGGAAATCCCGATTCAATGTATTTTAATGCTCTTTCGGAAACGTCCTGGATAAACCTGGTTTCCACAAAGCCCGCTTTAGGGGAAGGCGCTATGATCGTTGTTGTAATTTCATCCATGTTAGAACTCCTGTTTAAAAATTTCCTGCATTAACCGAATTCACGTCAGTGTTTGATTTCGATTCGGTTTCTTGGCGGGTTGTCTTTCTGTCACGATTCATCCGGCAGCTGCCGGACCGGTTTAAACGATACAACACCCAGACCGCGACAGCTTATGCAGGGCAGTTTACTTTCAAACTCAGTGCCGGTTCCGCGGCATTGCGGACAAATGACATATTCTTCCGGAATAGTGACGGACCCTTTACCACTGCAGACAGTACAGGTCAAGCGGGTATTCGGATACACCCCGGTCCCCCCGCAAAATACACATTTTCTGGAAGGTTTCTTTACTTCAACGATACCGCTCCCGGCGCACACCTGGCAGGTGGATAGCGTTGAAAGAAGCTCGAAAGGATCTTTACCTTTTCCCCTGCAAAAGCCACAGGTTTGTTGTGTTTTTCGCTCCAAGCTTACTCCTTCTCTTCATAATGCAGGGCAGTTGCTTCCTTTAATCCTCTGCGCTCAAATGAAGTAACATTGCATTTGCTGTCCAGACGAACTTCCCATAGTCCCGTGATTGGAGAGCGGGCATATTTACGCATTTCTTCATCTGCAACCACCATTTCCATAAGCGCCAGCCACTCTTCACCATCTTTTTTGACACTTATCACCCCGCACGGTTTGGCGAAGGTCTGCGTGGCAAAAGATTCCACCGCTTTAATGATAGACTCAATACCCATAATTATTTACCTTATTGATATGTGAAATTTTATACTATGTGATAAATTCCATCTTTATCTTTGCTTAGCTTTCCATCGTTAATCAACTCAGTCATAATGGGAATAAGCCCCTGCCAGGCTTTTCCGAGTTCGCTGCCAATTTCGGAAAGTTTTAAAGCATTCTTTTTGACGGCTTTTAAAATCATTGCTTCGGTTTCTTCCAATTCGCGCTGTTTCCGTTCTGCTGCTTCCTGTTCCAGCCTCTTTTTTTCGGCTTCCGCACGCTCTTTTTCGATTCTTCTGCGTTCCGCTTCTTCTTGTTCCAGTTGCTTTCTTTCGGCTTCCGCACACTCTTTTTCGATTCTTCTCTTTTCAGCCTCTTCCATTTCCTTAGCCTTTTCTATACCTATAGAACGAAGGGTATGCATTCTCATAACTAACTCGCTCCAGGCTTTGGACATTTCAGATATGTCTTCTTTGATAGTATTCATCATCTCCGTGAATTGACTTTTCCTGTCATTTTCACTTCCGGTTAAAAAATTATTGAGGTCCTTAGCCATTGCCTGGTGAGACTTTGTTATATCCTTCATAAATTCAGCAACTTCAGCCTTCCTTGAAAAATTATCCGACGAGAGCATTTCTTTTAAAGCAGATGCCATTTGAGAATGAGCTTCACTGAAATTTTTCAGCATATCTGTAGTCTCTTTTACTAATTGATTGGTAAAATCATTCAAAGATTTCTTCTGGTCAGATGCCATCTGTTTTCTAACTTTAGCAAAATTGGTGAGCAGATTTTCAATATCTTCAGTAACTTGATTGACAAATTGTCTTAAACTTTCCTTTAGTGCTTTGGCTTCAGATAATCTGATATCCTCGTGATTTGAAAGCATCTGAAGTGTCTCTTTCCTGAGTTGTTGATTTTGGTGATGTTTATCCGAAATAAACTCTCCCACTGTAGTTTGAAGATTCTTGAAATCCATCTGGAGTTTATTGCGAAGTGATTTGGACATTTCAGTATGTTCTTTGCTGAACTTGCCCAGCATCTCTGCTGTATCACTAACCAGACCTTTCACAAAGTTTATCCTGATTCCATAGGAATCCATGATATTTTTTGTGATGTTTTCCATGTCATTTGCTAACATAACAATTCTCCTCTATTAATGTTAATTGGTTGTTGATGATGATTGTGATCTCCGAGATAAAGGTCATGAACGACACATTTCACCTCAAGTGTACTTATATTACGGCCTTTTTTTAAAAGATTATCGATCGTTTCGGTAAAATTTTTCTGCTCATTTCGAAATCTATCCAGAATCTTTCTTACCTCTGTTTCTTTCTGCTCCTGCTCTTTTTTAATTTGTTCAAAACTTAAATGAAACCGATTCAGACGCTCTTGATCCGTGTTCGGTCGCTTTTGGTTATCGCTATTAAATTGAGCGCGCAGTTCTCCGGCCATGCGTTTATGGGTTTCTATGAAATCTCGCAGCATTGACCTTACTTCCGCTTCCCGCTCTTTATGCTGTAAGCGAATTATCGACATAATCCGGTCAAAATCCTTTTTTCTGAGAAATTCCGAATAAGCCAGATTGCTGCGCAGCTCTTCCAACATTACTTTGCGCCGCTCTCTGAAATTCTCCATTAGATCATGCGTGCCTTCAATAATCTCACCGACCGATTTTATTCGCTTTTCATAGGAATCTATAATTTCTAAAATAATTTTTCTCATTTTGGTTTAATCTCCGTGACGGTTGGAAGGGTGACCGCTTTGGCAGGATGCACTTTTGTAAAGGATACCCTGGCAAAATGGTTCCCGGATTCAGCTACTACGCTGGCGCTGCAGCAGATGCAGTTAGTCCGACCGCTTCGGCATACTTCAGGTATGTTTCAACCGAAGCGATGACGATACGCGCTTCAATAGCCAAAAGCTCGATACCGACAAGCGATACGCGGGCCCAGACGTCGATCACGATACCTTTGTCAAGGATCCGATCGATCACTTCAGCCAGGCTACTGGAAGAATTGGTTTTTTCGACTGCCATTTTTCTCACCTCCTTTCATAAATTGCTGTTTTCTCTATGGCAATAAACATACCATTTCTTATAATTGAATAATCAGGGATATCTTTTCCGGTTATACCAAACACCTTTGACTGTCTTCAGCGTGAGACAGTTATGTGGATTTATATACTATTACAAGAGACTTAACAGAAAAGCTAGGATTGCACACAGGCTCTAAATACTATGGTTATTTTCCCATAGTATGGCATTTTCCCCATACTATGGTTTATACTTTGACCGAAAAACTATGCAATATCAACAAGTCGCTTAGCTCAGGATGACATAAAGGGGAGGAGCAGGCTGACAACCAAACATGTCATTCTTGAGTGAGGCACCCCGATTTATCGGGGAAGAATCGCTTAAGACCAAAGCTTTTTCTCACAAGATTCTTCGTCGCAAGCTCCTCAGAATGACACGTTGGTTTGTCATTTCTAACCCATATTGTTATCCTAACACTATCTGTCATCTGATGAGCGAAGTCCCGACTCGTACCTCGTTCATCTCAAAAGATCTCTATGAGGGAATGACAGTTTTGATACTTTTTATCTCAAAGAGATCCCTGCTGGGACGATTCCATCAACAATGCTAAGATCGGTAAATTTTAATCCTACGTATTCTCTCTGATAATCTTTTTTATCATTCTTGATATATCATCGAATTCAAACGGTTTGCATAGAAAGTCATAGAATAATCCGGACTTTAATCCTGCTTGAATCTCTTTATCCTCCCGATCATAATAACCTGAGAAAAGGATAATTTTTGTATCCGGACTAATTCCCTTTGTTATCTTTGAAACCTCAATACCATCTATACCGGGAAGTTTAGAATCTAAAATAATAATTGGATATTTATTCTCTTTAATCAACTCCAGGGACGCTTCCCCGGTGTTAACAGTAACAATATCAAAATCTTCTCCAATTACTCCAGTTCCAAAAGCCCAGCAAAGATCATCTTCATCATCAACTACCAGAACTGTTATTTTTTGTTTAGAAAAAGCCATTTTTGTTCCGTTCATTTAAACTATGGTTTTGAATACTTTAAAAGTTAGTGTAATTGTAACATTCAGTTTCATATATGTAATCCTTATGATGTTTAATTAAATCATTCAGTATTAGCGCAATTGGCGCAATAATGGGTTCTTTCTATTCCTAAGTGGGTCGATATACTAAAAATAAAAAATCTGATTATCCAATATCCAACACGGAACATCCAATATCCAAGTATTTTTGCCACTATCGCTCCTTTTTCTTTTTCGCTGTATCAATGCTCTTGAAAAGTATTGAAATCAACTCATCTGTCTCCTGTAATAAAAGGGACAATTTTGTTGAAGGTTGAATTAATTTTGCCTGAACTATTATTTTCAGCCACACTTCAGTCTCTCTCAACTCTTTTAAACCCACTTTCAATTTGTGAATAAAATCAGCCTTAGATTCAGCACTTTGAGCCTCACCGTAATTTGGAGCGGGTGATGTCCCGCTTCTTAGTATTTGAGAAGCGATATGTTTACCTGCTTTTGTTTCAGGCAGTTGTTCTGAAACATTAATAATTCTAACCGCATAATCAATAAACCGTTCCTGTAAGTCAAACTTTTTTTCTTTTTCATTCATCCTTTTTTCTATTTCCTTGCATATTTGGAAATTCCGTGTTGAATATTGGACATTAACTTACCCACTCAATTCTCAGAATAGCCAATTTTTTACACTTTATCTCTAAATATTTACTTATCACTTGACTTTCTATAGACCGGGAGCTTTATTGAAAAAGTAGATCCCTTTCCCGGTTCGCTTTCCACTTCTATATTTCCTCCATGTTGCTTGATGATTCCATACGAAATGGATAGTCCCAGACCGGTTCCTTTGCCTGCCGGTTGCGTTGTAAAAAATGGATCAAAGATTCTTGCTAAATTTTTCTCAGAAATACCGACTCCATTATCTGTAAAATTTATGGCTATGAAGTCATCGATAAAGGATGTCTGAATATGGAGCAGTCCTTGTTCATTAATTGCATTGCAGGCATTCAGAATCAGGTTCATAAAAACCTGCTGAAGTTGATTCCGGTTACCATAAATCTTAGGCAAATTAAAACCGTAATTTGTCTCAAGCTTAACATGCTGAATGGATATTTGATTTTTCATTAAGCTAAGGGCATTATCAACAACCTGATCAATATCCAGTAACTCGAAGGCAAATTCAGATTGGCGCGCAAATTTTAAGAGGTTATTCACAATTTCAGATGCACGTTTCGTAGCATTTCTTATTTTATCAAGAGCAAGCTCCCTAATTTTCTTATCACCGATTTGCTTCTCCAATATCTGGGCGCATGAATCGATAATAGCCAGAGGATTTCGAATCTCATGGGCGACGCCTCCCGCCATTATTCCCAGGGAAGCCATTTTTGCGGATTGAGTCAATTTCGCTTCTAATAATTTTCGCTCAGTAAGGTCTCTCCCTATAATTACTATCCCAATAACATTTCCTTGCTCATCTTTAATCGCGGAAAAGCTCCATGATACATCAACTGTTTCCCCCTTTTTGTTCAAGATAGAGCTTTCCCAAACGCTAAGCTTCTTTTTCTTCAACAGCCCTTTTATTTTAGAAGCGAAATTATCGCTATCACTTACAGATAAAATATTTGATATAAACAGACCCTTAACATCAACAGATTTGTGACCGGTGATTATTTCGATAGTACCATTCCAGGAGATGATTTTTCCTTCCGGGTCTATTGAAATGATTATATCATTGGCGCTTTCCACTACTCTTGCAAGATGCTCTTCCGCGCGTCTTACCCGCTCTCCCAGGCGTTTTCGCTCAGAGACATCATCCATCAACAGGATCACATTCTCTACTTTTGATAAGGAATTAATTAAAGGTGTAAGTCGGTAATAATAAACGCGGGCAGGGAGCCCTGGAGCTCTATATTCCATCTCACCGCCATCATTAGGTTTTCCAAATTTAAAAACACTCTTTATCTTTTCGGTAATCCCCGTGTATTCTATAAGAACTTTTGGAAATATTTCTGAAATACTTCTACCGACAGTATTCGATTCACTCCTTTTCGACTTTACATAAAAGTTACGATTAGCTAAAATTACTTTTAATTGCTCATCAACAATCAGAACTGATGACGGGATACTCGACATAATACCATTGCAGAGCTTTTTATAAGCGCCACTGTTCGCTTTGTAATCACGAAAATTATGCACAATTATACTTTCGATTCATTGCAGGCATCATCAGATTTAAAATAACCGGTAAAGGTATGGAAATAAACAAACGATTCAGCAAGCACAAATTTTTTCTTCATTTAGACAAATCTTCTCTCATGCAGATGATAAACTTCTACTTTTTCAAATAATAACAATAAAATTCCGAAATGTTATTTGGACAAACATTGTGCCAAAAAATATTTTTACAATCCGGAAGTTTGGCAATTTCTTCAGCCGGATCGCTAAAGCAACGCGTGAAATCAACACCATAGAGGCTGTCCCAAAAGTCCGAAGAGCACGTCATCCTGAGTAAAATCGAAGGATCTCGTAGAGGGCAGGAAGATGTTTCCCTGCCTTGTCGGCAGACAGGGACTACGCTCAACATGTTACATAGCAGGGTTAATCTAACCGTTATTTGTTCAATTGATTTTTATCAAGACCCAGCTCTTTGACTTTTGTATGAAATGTCTTATAGTCCATCTTTAAAATTTTAGCGGCTTGTAGTTTATTCCCATTAGTGCGTTTAAGTGTTTTTTTAATAATTTGTTCCTCAAATTTTTTTTGATGATTTTTCTTCAGTTCTTTCCAGGAAATTCCCTGTTGAACCAGTTGATCTATTTCATCAATCGACATGTGATTTAATTTGAATTTTTTTAATTCATCAGGAAAGTCGTCGGGTGCAATGACTTTATCTGCAACTAAAACAGACCTGCGAACTACATTTTTAAGTTCTCTCACATTCCCGGGCCATTCATAAAGAAGAAGCAGCTTGCGGGCTTCTTCAGAGAAACCTTCCAATTTCTTACTAAGTTCTTCAGCTGCTTCTTTTAGAAACATGTTCGCCAGGTACAAAATATCATCTTTTCTTTCCCGCAGCGGAGGAACATCAATCTTGAATTCATTGATTCTATAGAAAAGATCCCTCCGGAATGTTCCTTTTTCTACCAATTTAAGAATGTCCTCATTGGACGCGCACACTATCCTCACATCCACCGGTATAAGTTCCGTACTGCCAAGATGGGCAATTTTTTTATCCTGAATTGCCCGAAGCAGCTTCATCTGAATGGATTTGGAAAGGTTGGAAATTTCATCCAGAAACAAAGTGCCTTTATTTGCAGCTTCAAAATAACCCTTTTTTTTCTTATAAGCTCCTGTAAAAGCTCCTCTTTCATACCCGAATAATTCACTTTCGATAAGAGTCTCCGGGATTGCCCCGCAGTCCACCGCCACGAATTGCCTCATTCTCCGGGCGCTGTATCTATAAATCGCTTCTGCAACCAGCTCTTTTCCGGTTCCACTTTCTCCCAGGATCAATACCGAAAAATCGCATGAGGCAACTTTCTTGACTTTATCTACCAACTCATCAACTTTAGTACTTTTACCCATTCTCATTGAAAGATTGATTCTGTCTTCCAGGGCGCTTCGGAGATATTTAACTTCATCATCTAAAGCTTTCTTTTCCAGCGCCCGTTCAATAATAAGCAACAGTTCACTGTTATCGAATGGTTTTATCAAGTAATCATGCGCGCCCAGTTTCATTGCCTGAACCGCATTTTTGACATCGGCAAAAGCAGTAATAATGATAACCGGTATTGATGGATTTAGCTCTCTCACCCTTTCCAGTACCTGAATTCCATCCATTTCAGGCATTTTGATATCGAGTAAAATAATGTCCGGGTCATTTTCGATTACTTTTTGCACAGCTTTTTTTCCGTCATCCGCTGTTATTACGCGATAGCCCGCTTTCTTAAGTACATTCGTAAGTATCCAGCGCATATTCTCTTCATCGTCAACGACCAATATTTTCTTTGGATTTTTGTTAGTCATACTAAACCGCCGGTAAAGTTAACGTTACTTTGGTGCCCTTATTGCCTTCGCTATCAATCGCTATCGAGCCTTTATGGTCACTTATAATTTTTTGGCAAATAGATAGTCCTAATCCCGTGCCTTTCTCTTTGGTTGAGAAAAACGGATTAAAAACCTTTTTTATATTTTCTTTGGATATGCCGTAACCATTATCTTCGATAACAATTATTAAATATTTCGTAAACGACTCATAATCGGTCCTAATAAGAATCTTGCCACTATCTTTCATAGCCTGAATAGAGTTGAGCAGTAGATTAATTAAAACTTCCATAATAAGCTCTTCATCATACAAGGCTGTAATTTCACCATCATAAAATTGGTTTTGCACTTCAATTTTTTTCTGAAGAAAATCAGGTTTCACAAATCTATTTGCCTTATCGATAGTATCATGTATTATATGTCGTTCTAATCTCAACTCCTTGGGTCTTGCAAAATTTAAGAGGTCAAAAATCATGCCGTCTGCGGCATCGGCACTGCGTTGAACAACATTAAAAGCCTTTTCTAACGCGCTGTGAACAGGAAAATTTTCGATACAGAACTGGATGGTGGATTTAATGACCGCTAAAGGGTTTCGGATCTTATGTGCAACTCCGGAAACCAATTGCCCAATTGACGCCATTTTTTCTGCCTGAAATAAATTCTCTTCCATCTTCTTCAAATTGGTGATTTCTCTCATCAGCACGAGAATACCCATAATTTTTCCATCTATATCCTCCAGCGGAGATACTTTCAAGAAAAAGATATGTTGCTTTCGATCCTTGTCTAAATACCTGAAATCATTTTCTTCAAATAACCCGCCGGTTTCCAATATTATTCTAAGTCTTCTGGCTAAATCCGAACCTTTCCATAAAGCAAGCTCAAATATACTGACGCCTTCTATTGTTTCATCGGGCAGCAACTCCCTTCCAACAGGATTTGACATAACAATCTTGCCTTGATTATCGGTAGATAATATTCCAATGGGAACATTAATAAAGAGATGCTCAAGATACTTCAGAGTCTTAATACTTTCACGCTGAGCTTTTTTGCGCTCTGCGATTTCTCGACATGCCTGCTCATACAGCCGGGCGTTCTCAAAGGCGGTCGATACCTGGTTAGCAAAGGCGGTTATGGCCGGTACATCATCTTCGGTCAACTTCGGGGAATCCACTCCCAGGGCGCCAATGACCTCGTCACCTACCACAAGAGGAGCCACGATTCCCTTTTGCAATCCAAGAATCTTTACCAACTTGCCACTAAATCCTCTTAGATAGCTAGGCAAGAATTCTTCTATCCGTTCCTTGCCCTGGCCGAAAACAGTCAGCCTGTTCTCCAGCGCCTCTTGCATATATTGCGGAAGACTGTCCATAGGGAATCTTATATTACGGCTAAGCCCTAATAGTTTTTCTGCAGTCTTTATTAGTTTAGTGCTGAACGAGATATGTGCGATCATTAGATTACTTTGGTCTTCATCCAGCAAAAATATTGTAGCAACTAAACCAAGTTTCTTCAGTTCACTCGCTACAGCCCTGAATACATCTTCCGGCTTCAAAGCTTTTTGCACAGCCAGAGACGCTGCATTTAGAGAACGCAGGGTTGCCTCAGATTTAGCCCTCGCCTCTTCTAAACACTTGCGCTCGGTAATATCTCTTAGTGAAACGACAATCCCGGCTTCTTCTTCTTCTTCTTCTTCTTCTTCTGCAAAAATTTTACCAGCAAAATCAAATTCTATTATCAATTCCTTTTTTTCATCATCAACACTTATCTTTTCAGAAGCTTTCTTAATTTCAATGAAGCCATGGTTTCTTTTCCCAAAATGGCTGCGCAGCTCTGATATAATTTTCCCCCTCAGCTCTTCTTCGGAAAAGTTTGTTTTAGGAGCATATCTGCGAATAATTTCTTCAAATGCTTTGTTAGATTTTAGTACCCTCATTTGATTGCTTAAAACAATTAATGATTCGGGTACAAACTGAAATATGTTTCGAAAATTTTTCTCACTGTTGATGAGCGCTTCTTCGACTCGTTTATGCTCGGTTATATCTTTTGAAATTACAGTTACAGCGATTGTTTTTCCTTTTTCCGGGTCTTTAATCGGGCTTAATGTTCTTATGAATATCCGGCCATCTCTCAAACTTTTATGCTCATAGCTGACCGGCTTGCCGGATTCAAAAACCTTTTCTGCGATTGTAATAAATTCTTTTGTATTTTCAGGAGAATGAAATTTTATATACTCCCGACCGACAATCTCATCCAGCGATTTTCCAAACCTCGACAGGAGTTTAGTATTAGCGAAAAGATACTTCATATCTCTGTCTATGAGATAGATGGGATCATCGCTGGATTCTACCAAAGAGCGATAGCGTTCCTCACTCTCACGAAGTTTCTCTTCGGCCTGCTTGCCTGCCTGTTCGGCAGACAGGTGCTCGGTTATGTCCCGAAACACCAGGACAAATCCCGCAGCAATTCCTTGATCATCTCTGATCGGTGTTATTTTGAACTCAATATGTATTTCCGTTTTTGCTTTGCTTGATCGAAGATTCCCTCCTGGGATAAGTATCGAATCTCTTGACAGGCTAACAATATCTCCATCTATAATAGACTGCACTGAAGCGCCGGCTTCAAAACTAAGCGCCTCTTTGTCTCTAATATTGAATACTTCTGTCAAATCTCTAATCAGGGCGGTTTCCTGTTTCCACCCTGTAAGAGATTCAGCAACCGGATTCATGAACGTTATTAATCCCTCTTTATTAACAGTTATTACAGCATCGCCTATCGACCTGAGCGTTGTAGAAACCTCTCTTCTTAACTTATTTTCTGTCTCATGTTTATAAAGAGTCATCTCAATGGTGGCTTGTAATTCTTCTGCTTTAAACGGTTTGAGTATATAGCCATACGGTTCAGTTACCTTTGCGCGTTGCAGCTTGTCTTCATCTGCATAAGCGGTTAGATAGACTACTGGGACATTAAAACGATCATGTATCTGTTCTGCCGCATTTATGCCGTCAATATCTCCGCTTAATTCAATATCCATAAGGACTACATCCGGACGCATTCCGCCCACTATTTTAATAGCTTCCTCCCCGGAAGAGACGATTGAAATAACAGTATATCCCCGACTTTCTAAAATGCATTTTGTGACTTCTCCAACCCTGGGTTCATCTTCAACAATTAAAATTTTAATCTTTTCCATGGTATAAGCCTTTTTTGCCAATCTATTACAGTATGGCAATAAGATTATGTAAAAATTTTCGCCGCCTTCTTTAGAAAATCTTCTAACATCATTTTAGAAACAAATGAAAAAAACCTTTGAAAACGGAATCCCCGTTTTACGCAAAACACATAAATCACCATGTTAAAATTTATTTATGAGTCTTGCTACATAAGGTATGAAATATTATTTATTTTACAAGGCGTTCGTGGCAATTAAATTTAAACGAAGTTATCAATTAATAATTATGATAAGCAGGCGAGTGTATGTCATTCCGATGAACGAAGTGAAGAAGAATCGCTTTAGACCAAAGCTTTGTATCACAAGATTCTTCACTCGTACCTCGTTCAGAACGACAATTTTGATACTTTTTACGAAACCATCCTCTATAACCTTTTGAATCTTTCCCTTTGTGATTGTAGAAAAATCTCTATTCATAGAAAAGTGTTGACGGTATTTTATTCACTTGAAAATGGAAAAAGGACAAGTTAAGATTAAGAAAGAATGAAAAATAGTCAGGAAGATTTTTACCAGTTACCGAATGATACAAATGATGTTGATTTAAAAATGAAATGAGAAAGTTGGGAGCAATTCATAGCTTTTTCTCAGAAGCTGCCCCACATCTCAATTCTGCGGGGACGATAACTCAGGTAAAGATCATCGCCTTTGAAACACAAACCAACGACCGTGCTGTCGGAAATATCTTCGACAGAGACGATATTAAATTGACAATCCGTGATCATCAGTTTATCCTGTAACAGTGTGTCGACACCAAGCATATAAAAAGCGCTGTCCTTGTATGCAATCGCCCATATACCATGACAGGTCGTATCAATAAAGTCCACACTGAATGACCGGTCCGAACCGGATTCATGCGGCACGGTTTTAGAAACAGTTCTTGCCCGATACCTGGTTTTATTATCAAGATTTCGGTAGAGCAATAACAGGGAATCTTTTTCCGGGAGATAGCAGATTCCGCCAGCCCACCATTTTTTAACATCGACGCTGTCCCATTTCATATACGCCCGTTCGCCAATCGGGGAACTCCTGATAATTCCCCCGTTGGATCGCGATTGCATATAAATATCGGAACCGTCACTGGTCATTGCCAGGTAGCCCTGGCCATTCATACCCAGTTCAAAGGCGTCATTAACATTAATACCGTCGGATGTAAATCTTATCAAATCAATTTGACTCCCGGAATTACCGGACAAATCATAATTTGTCGTAAAAAAATAGCCGTTTACATAGCAAATATCGGAAATATCGTCATGATAGGTATCTTTGCTTGTATCAATCACCAGGTCATCTTCACATCCAACGATAAAAAGGATCAGAACCAGTATTAAAATATAATCGTACTTCATCTCTATCTCTCCTTAGTCGTTCGCATTCTTATTCATAAGTCACACCTGATTTGAATATATGAATCCGTTGATAGTTTGTCAATATCGTTTTAATAATAAGTTGGACGACCTTCAGCAGACTGGACTTCAAGCGACGAAGGAGAACTGGAGTTCGGGATGCATATTAATATCGCCTCGTTGGTGATCAACCTTCAGAAGGTTTTATCAAAGTCTGTACAAAACTGTGATTTTAGAATAACTTCTGAAGGTTTGCTGAAGTTTTCAGCAGACTGGACTTCAGGCGACGAAGAAGACTGAAGTTCAGGATGCGTTAAACCCGTCTCAAGTCCTGCGTCGCTACCTGACCCGTGAAATCTTTCCCATATTTCACTGGGGCGCTCCTCCGAACTCGAGTCGCAGGGCATTGGGGAATAACAATCGTAAGGTTTTTTATTCAAAAACATCTTGTCGATCTTGTTATCCTGTCTGAAATCCATCATCCTCTCGTTATGAGGCTTCCCGCCTGCCTGTCAGCGGATTGGTTAGGCAGTTGCTCCGGTACGGCATGAATCAAAAGCGATATTGTATTCCGGCCAAAATCCACAGGTTGTATTTCCGGGGAGGATTGGATTTATCCACAATCGGAATCAACCCGGCGCCACCCCGGAGATTAATATAAAAATGCCCGCTGTAATGCAAACGGCTTCCGACAATGAAGCCCAGATCATATTTGCGAACGCTTTCAAGTTCGGCAATGAACTCGGAATTACCGATCTTATTTCTGGCTGTCGCGGATATATTCCAGGCCGCATAGGGTCCAAAAACCACATCCGGAACCAGGGATTCATTAATTGAAATCGCAAACTGAAACAGCAGTGGAAAATCCAGGTAATTCAAGCGGAGAATCGCCTCGCTTTTATCTCCCTGAAGATCGTTTTCGTTGGCATACAGATACCGATAACCCCGCATATTGAAATTAATCTCCGGTCGAAAATACAGATTATCGGCCACAGCTGTAAGCAGATAGGCGCCCAGCCAGCCACCGGGATTCCAGGATTCCTTGGTCACATGATCGCCCCAAAGCCGGGCCGCCGTGATTCCGCCCATTAATCCGCACTCCCTCTTCTCAGAAATACCGGCCGGTGTTTGCGCCAATATGCCAAAGATCATTAATAACACTAAAATCTTCAAAAATAACCGCCGCAAATCGCTCGCGATGATCTCGTCAACCGGCCGCCCTGCCTGTATTGCCGTTTCGGCAGGCAGGTGATCATCTCTCAAAAACCCATCGCCGTAAAACTTCGACGCATTCAGATTGGTATACAGATATTTAGCCCGGGGAGTTGCTTTCATCGCTTAGCCCTTTGTGCTCACCATAAAAGATTTTATCTTCATGTCTGTATCGCAATATAAAGAGACTGCGTATTTCATGCAATATACAACTCAGGATATTATTATAAATAGATGTCAATCTCACGGATTCCAGCGGTAATTTGGTCAAATTCCGCATGTTCGGATTCCCACTGCCGAATCGCAGCTTCCAGATTTTTTTTCAATTCCTGCTGTTCAGTGTACATTAATTGAAATTCTTCCTGTTTTTCAGGAGAAAATATTTCAGTGCCCGTAAACAACTCATCCAGTTCCTGAATCCGCTTTTCCATTGTGGAAATCTGCTCTTCGCTTTTTTTGACTTTCTGTTCTACTCTGGATAATTCTTTTGAAAGTTGCCGTCGTTCCTTTCCAAGTTGTTTCGATGAGTTCCGGTCGCCGGTAATTACTTTTTTATCGGTTTGCTTAATCCGGGTTTTAATGTCCCGATCCAGGTAATCCTGCTGTTCTCTGGCAAGAAAATCGTCGTAATTACCGGGATAGAACGAATATCCGTCAAAGCGTAATTCCAAAATACCCGTTGCCAAACGGTTCAGAAAATATCGATTATGGCTGACAAATATGACCGTTCCTGGAAAGGCAAGCAGTGCGTCCTCCAATGATTCAATGGCTTCCAGGTCGAGGTGATTTGACGGTTCGTCTAACAGCAAAATATTGTGCTGCTCGACTATCAGTTTCGCAAAAATCAGCCTGGCAGCCTCGCCGCCGCTTAAGATATCAGTCGTTTTAAAAATATCGTCTGCACTGAACAAAACCTGTCCCAGAATTGATCGGACCGAGGTAGTTTTTTCACCGGGAGTAAATGCATATAACCAATCGAAGACCGTCGTATTTGACGAAATCAGGTCTTTATGATTTTGAGCAAAATAGCCGGTATCGCTTTCGTAACCCCATCGAATCTTCCCTTCATCGGCTTCCAGAATACCGGCCAGAATTTTTATCAACGTCGATTTACCCACGCCATTCGGACCGATTACCGCAATCCGGTCCCCTCTGTTCACTATCAGGTCAAGATCATTCAGCACAATCAGGTTATCAAAGGATTTTTTCAAACCGGTAATTTCCAGGACTTGCTGACCTGCGGGCCGTTTTTGTACTAAATTGAATGTCGGATGTACTCTGGAAGAACGGGTGATGACGATATCTTCCATCCGGTCAATTTGTTTTTTACGACTGACAGCCTGCCGGGCTTTGGTGGCTTTGGCCCGAAACCGTTCATAAAATACCTGTAACTCCTGCCGCTTTTTCTCAAGACGCTCAATCTCGATCTGTTTTTGCTCGTAATCCGTTTGTTTCGACGTTAAAAAAGCGGAATAATTACCAGGATAGATCTTTATCATCTCATAATCAATATCGACTATGTGAGTGGAAATCTGATTCAGGAAATACTGATCATGAGAAACTACGATGACGATTCCGGTAAATTCCTTCAGGTATTCACCCAGCCAGGCAATCGAGTAGATATCCAGATGGTTATTCGGTTCATCCAGCAGCAGGATATCGGGTTCACCGAACAGACATTGCCCGATCAGAACCCGCAGTTTATAGCCACCGGACAAGGTCGACATGGGTTGCTGTAACTGGTGTTGACGAAGGCCGAGTCCTTTCAAAAGGATTGCCGCCCGCCCGTCCGCATTATAGCCATCCACGTCGGACAGCCTGTGTTCTAATTCTGCCAGCCGATGACCCTCATTTTCGGATAGTGAAACCTTTGATTCAAGTTCTCTTTTCTCATTCAACAATGTCCAGAGCCGTTCATTTCCCATGAGCACAACATCTATAATCGGGACATTCTCATATTCGAATTGATCCTGTTTCAGCAGACCGAGCCGTAGATTTGACGGAATCCGGACTTCGCCTTCCGATGCTTCCTGTTCACCGCCGATCAATTTTAACAGGGTTGTTTTTCCGGACCCGTTCGCGCCGACAATCCCATAGCGCTTTCCGGATGTAAGATTCGCCGATACATTCCGAAAAAGTACTTTTTCTCCAAATTGGACGCCAATGTTATTCAATTGAATCATGTGCAAACCTTCCGGTAAATAAACAACGCCCGGATTGTAAGAACTTTCTCCCAGATAATCAAGTCTAGTCCGGTATATCATTCATTTTTTATAAATCTGTAACTTTTTATGTGCTAAATTATTCTAAGTGAATTAGTTATACAAATTAAAATTGCTTTTTGAATGCGTTGACTATTCTTTAAATATATTGTATATTAGGCGGCTTTATTTTAACCGATTTGCTGAAATGGAGGCATATGTCGGCGAAAACATCAAAATCAACGTCCGATAGCAACCGGGCTTTGAGTAAATATCTGGAAGAGATTGGTAGTTTTGAACCACTCACTCCCGAAAAGGAAATCGAATACGCCCAGCGTCTGAAACAGGGCGACCGCGAAGCGTTAAAAAAATTAACCGAAGCCAACCTGCGCTTTGTCGTCAGCGTGGCCAAGGATTACCAGGGGCAGGGACTGCCCCTGACCGATCTGATTAACGAGGGTAATCTGGGACTTATCAAAGCAGCCGAACGTTTTGATGAAACCCGTGGATTTAAGTTCATCTCCTACGCCGTCTGGTGGATTCGCCAATCAATTTTACAAGCACTGGCAGAACACTCCCGAATTGTACGCTTACCGCTGAACCGCGTCGGCACAATCACTAAAATTACCCGCGAAGCCGAAACTCTGGAACAGCAATACGAACGGGCGCCCAGTCAGGATGAAATCGCTCAGGGACTTAGTCTGAAGCCAGATGAAGTCTCCGATGCAATTCGGATTTCCCGGAAACATCAGTCATTGAACGCTCCTTTTCGCGACGGTGAAAAAAACTCCTTGATCGATGTTATCGAAGACGATGCTCAACCGACACCATACCACAATCTGATGCACGAATCCCTGCGCCAGGAAATCCGGGACGCTTTGAATACTCTCAAAGAGCGCGAACGTGATGTTATAAAAATGTATTTTGGTATAGATCGCGAATACGCATTGACATTAAATGAAATCGGCGAAGAATTCGACCTCACCCGTGAACGAATTCGACAGATCAAAGAAAATGCGATTCGACGCTTAAGTCATAAATCCCGTAGTAAAAAATTACGATCCTATTTGGGTTAAAACGGAAGGAGGTGAATTCAATAATATGGTACAAGTAACAGTACATAATGGTGAAAACCTGGAAAAAGCCATTCGACGCTTCAAGAAAAAGTTCGAAAAAGCCGGTATTCTGAAAGACGTAAAAAAGAACGCCTACTTCGTTAAACCCAGTGCAGAAAAGAGAATGCGCCGGGCCAAAGCAGCCAAACGCGCGCACCGGATAGACATGCCGTAAGATCTCTGATTATTCTTACTATAAAAATGCCTCTGCTTCGTTCAGGGGCTTTTTCTTTTTCATCTAAGTCATTGAATTAATCGAATAACCATTTTTTGATTTTTTCGGAGATAATCTCCGGGGTAAATCCGAACTTTTCCTTCAGGATTTTTGCCGGCGCAGATTTTCCGAATGTTTCAATCCCAATCTTTAACAATGGTCCACGGAACATATCACCCCAGCCCATCATGCTGGCGGCTTCGATTACGACTACCGGAATTCCATCTGGAAAAATCTGCTTCTTGTAATCTGCGGACTGTTTCAGAAACAGTTCAGTTGACGGCATCGAAACGACCCGAATGGATTTTCCCTCAGTGGATAACAGTTTCTTTGTGTCAAACGCCAATCCCACTTCGGAACCGCTGGCGCACAGAATCAGATCCGGAGTTACCGAATCCTCAACGATATAGCCACCTTTTTCGACAGTCTCGATGTGAAAAACACCGGATCGTTTGAGGGTCGGGACTCCCTGCCGGGTCAGAATCAACCCCGTCGGGCCTGTCTGGTTTTTCAGAGCGGCAATCCAGGCTCCGGCGACTTCCGCTGCATCCGCCGGACGAATGACCGTCACGTTTGGAATTACCCGTAAGGATGCCAGATGCTCCACCGGCTGATGGGTCGGGCCGTCTTCCCCGAGGAAGATACTGTCATGGGTAAACACATAGATCGCCTGAATCCCCATTAAGGCCGCCAGACGAATCGCCGGTCGCATATAATCGGCAAATTGCATAAAGGTAGCGCCAAAGGGAATTATCCCGCCATACAGCGTCATGCCGTTGAGAATCGCCCCCATCGCATGTTCCCGAATTCCAAAATGCAGGTTGCGGCCGTCGAATTCACCGGCCTGGATCGATTTATAGGCTTTTAGATAAGTATTTGTGGACGGAGCCAAATCCGCCGAACCGCCGACAAATGTTGGCAGATACTCAGCAATCTTTTGCATGACCGCACCGGATAATTTCCGGGTGGCCGCCGAATCGGCGGGAACGGACTGATCCAGGTCAGCGCTGAGTTTCTGAATTTGACCGGCAATCCAGGATGGATCAAGTTGCTTGAATAAATTGGGCGATTCATTTCTTGCGGTTTCAAATTGTGTCATCCAAACATCGTAGTCGGTCTGTAATTCTTTTATCCGTTTCTGTAAATGTTCCGACACTTCATCAGGAATATAAAAGGATTTCTCGCTCGGCCAGCCCAGATTTTCCTTGGCGGCTTTCAGTTCATCAGGACCCAGCGGAGAACCGTGCACACCGGCGGTGTCGACTTTATTCGGCGCCCCAAAACCGATATGGGTTCGCGCCTTGATCAGCGTCGGTTTTTGCGTTTCGGCAATTCCAGATTCGATTGCATTGGCTATTTCCGTATGATTATGGCCGTCAATTTCAATAAGCTGCCAACCGTACGCCTCGAAGCGCTTTGAAACGGATTCAGAGAAAGTAAGGTCTGTCGATCCCTCGATAGAGATATGATTATCGTCGTAAATGTAGACAATGTTGCCAAGTCCCAGGTGTCCGGCCAGGGAAGCGGCTTCCGCCGCAACACCTTCCATTAAGTCGCCGTCGCTGACAATTCCGAATATTCGTTGAGCTTTAAAAAGCGTAGCACCAAATTTAGTCGCAGTAATTTTAGCCGCTAATGCCATTCCGACGCCCATTGCAAAACCCTGTCCCAGCGGACCGGTAGTTGTTTCAATGCCCGGTGCTTCGCCATATTCCGGATGCCCGGCGGTTCTGGAACCCCATTGACGGAAATTTTTCAGATCATCCATCGACATATCATACCCGTACAGATGCAACAAAGAATACAACAGCATTGACCCGTGCCCGGCCGACAGGACAAACCGATCCCGGCCGATCCAGTCCGGTTTCAGTGGATTGAAGCGTAAGTATTTTGTCCATAAAACATACGCGCAATCCGCCATGCCCATCGGCATACCGGGATGACCGGAGTTGGCTTTTTCAACTCCGTCTGCCGATAAAAACCGGATTGTATTGGCAATTTTATTTTCAATTTCGGTATTAGTCTTAACAGTCATATGTTTACCTCCTGTTATCCTATTGATTATTTATTTCTATTTAACTTTAATCCAAATTCCGCACCGATCTCATTCAAAGTATTGAACACTTTATCCTGAAGTGAGACCGTAACTTTATTTTTCTCCATAGCTTCATACTCTTTTTCACCGGCAATAAAAATCCAGTTCTGTCCATCGGCTTTGCTTGCATTTTTCAACATCTGAATATAGTAATCCATGTTATTCTGCAATTCATCCAGGCCCATGAACGCTTCCGGATTAATGACACCCAGAAAATGACAGACTTCCGCCGGTACCCCTTTTTTCCCATAGACATCCGTCCCGACGGTTCCCGAGGAAAGCACACCGGATAAAATGTCAACCACAGCGCTGAGTCCATATCCCTTATAGCCGCTGGTCAATTCAACTCCACCGCCAAGCGGAAGCAATCCGCCCCCCTTCCGGGCAATTAAATTATCCAGGACCTTTGTGGCGTCAACCGACGGATTTCCGTTTTCATCACAGGCCCATGAGTCCGGGATAGCCGCTTCTTTTCTTGAATAGACTTCCAGTTTTCCGCGCGATACAGTCGATGTTGCCATATCTAACAGAAAGGGGCGTTCATTTTTCCCGGGAAAACCAATGGAAATCGGGTTCGTGCCGATCACAGCATCCTTCCCAAAAGTTGGCACAACCAATGGCGCCGAATTGGTCAGTGAAATTCCGATCATATTTTCTTCAAGCGCCATAAGAGTATAATAACCGGCGATTCCGTAATGATTCGAATTGCGGATCGACACAAAACATATAAAATGTTCTTTGGCTTTTTCAATACATTTTTTCATAGCATGATAGGCAATCGGTTGTCCCATTCCGCCATTACCATCGATTACCAGGGACACCGGCGTTTCCCGAATAATATCCAGTTTGCATTCCGGTTTTATGATACCGGTTTTAATTCCGTCCACATACCATTTAAGACGGGCCACTCCATGGGATTCAATATTCCGGCGATCAGCCGAGATTAATACATCGGCCGTTATCTCAGCATTTTCAAGCGATAAGCGTACATTTTTAAAAACATTAACAATAAATGCTTTTAAATCTGTGTTTTTAACCGCAATTCGTTTTTCCATATTCATTTCCCAAGATAGATGCAAATTAAAAGAATATTAAAGATAAGATATGAGCAAAAAATGGTCAAGGTTTTATCAACATGATCAGACGCGCAGCCGGAAGCCTTCGCCAATAACTTCATGAACATTGGCAATGATGACAAACGCATCCGGATCGATTTGTCGAATTATCTGCCGCAGTGTGGCAACTTCTTTTCGGGTTACAACTGTAAACAGTATATTACGCTCTTGTCGGGTGTAAAAACCATTCCCAAATATTTCCGTACCGCCGCGTCCCATTTCTTGCATTATTGCCTCGATAATCGCGTCCTGTTTTTCACTGATAATATAAAAGGACCGGGCATAATCGAAACCATCCAGAATAACGTCCAGAACCTTACTGGAAAAGTACAGACTGATAAAACCGTAGAGAGCCAGATTTACATCATGAAACGCTACACCGGCAAAACTGATAATGAAAACATCGACAATCAGAATCGATGTACCGATAGTCATATTTGAATATTTATGGATGATCTGCCCGATAATACCCGAACCGCCGGTTGTGCCTTTAAACCGGAAAACGATACCCAGGCCAATACCCAGTAAGATTCCGCCGAAAATGGACGTCAATAACAGGTTTTCCGTAGCTGCGCCCAGATGCAAAATCTTGTCAAAAACATCCGTAGTCAGGGATACCAAAATAAAGGAAAAAAATGTTCGGGGACCAAACTGTTTCCCGAGTACTTTCAATCCCAGAATGAATAACGGAATATTAAATAGCAGCATGATGAGGCCAACGGGCAGATTAAAAAGATAATGCAGAACAATCCCAATACCGCTGACGCCACCCGGCGCTATTCTCCCGGGAATTAAAAACAACACCAGGCCCAACGACATGATTGTTGAGCCGACAGCCAGTCCGATGTACTCAAACACGATAGATTTTATTTTCTGTTTCATATTTCAAACCTGAGTTTCATTTCAAAATAATTCCTCTTGAAAGCTACATCTTTTATGACATTTTTTTAAGGAAAAGTTTGAAACGAATCCCGATTGTTACGATTCATGGTTTGGATATTCAGATTGCCTTTTATAATTTCCAGTTCGAATTTGAAAGGATAATAGATAAGATGACCAATCAGCAATCCGCTCAAACAAAAAAAACCGTCAAGACCTTCGCGCTGGCCTCGTTTCTGAACGATCTGGGCTCCGACATCATTTACCCCATCTGGCCGTTGTTTGTCACCTCTGTGCTCGGCGCCAATATGGCGGTGCTGGGTTTAATCGACGGGTTGGGCGAAGCGGTCGTGTCCATATCCAAGGCCTTATCTGGCTATATTTCCGACAGGACTAAAAAGCGGAAGATCTTTATCTGGACCGGCTACCTGATGGGAGCAATATCCCGGGTCGGCTACGCATTATCAACTGCCTGGCCGCAGCTGATTCCCTTCCGGATATTGGACCGTGCCGGCAAAATCCGCAGCGCCCCGAGAGACGCTATCGTGGCCGATATTTCCACACCCAAAACCCGGGGGAAAATCTTCGGATTATTGCGTTCCGCCGATCATCTCGGCGCAGTTTTCGGGATTCTAATCTGTATATTCTTTTTTAATATCCTGGGCTATCGCCTGCTTTTCGCGCTGGCGGCAATTCCTTCACTTGTCGCAGCGTTATTAATTATTCGCAATATAAATGAAAATAAACGGCCCGTCCGTTCACCATTCGAAGCCCAAAAAGCACAAAAACTCGACCGTAATTTTATCCTGTTTTTAATCCTCAGCGCGGTTTTTGCCATCGGTTCGTTCAGCTACTCGTTCCTGATGATCTACGCCAAAGAATTCGGCTTGCGGGTCAGCTTTGTTCCTGTACTTTACCTGGTCTATTCCGGTGCTGCTTCACTGTCCGCATTGCCTTTTGGAAAATTAGCCGACCGGATCGGCCGAAAAGCAGTCCTGATGATCGCATTTTGTCTCTGGGTGTTAGTCGGCCTGATAGTGGTTTTTACTCATCACAGCGCCGCAGTTGTGATGATTTTTATACTGTTTGGAATGCATAAAGGCGCCATCGAACCGGCTCAAAAAGCATTTGTTTCGGATATGGCGCCCGTTGAATTGCGCGCCAGTTACCTGGGGACCTACCAGATGGTGATCGGTCTCTGCGCCTTACCCGCTTCAGTGATAGCCGGCTTGTTATGGGATAACGTCGGCATCAATATGCCGTTTATTGTGTCAATCGGATTGACGGGTATTGCCATGGGATTACTGCTTTTTATTAAAGACTCAAATTGATTACGCCTTAGTTTCTTTAGGACTTGACAATAGAATAATGAGTGATTAAAATAGGATCAAATGAATAGAAATCCACAAAAGGGGTTGAAAAGTTTGTCTATAGAGAAACCTTTTGGTTACTTGATTACGAAACTTTCTAAAAATGTTTCTGTATGGAGAAACTTGTTTCTTAATAGAGAAACAAGTTTTAAGCGTGAATGTGAAGTATAAACATATGTTAGGGCGTAGAAGAAACAAATAATGATTAGAATTATAACTTTTATATCAATAGTTTTATTAATCAAACTTTTTATTAATCTTTCGAGATTGATCGAAATAAAGCGATTATTTCGGCTATATAAAAAATGGTCTGATAAGTACGAGATTGATATAACTGAGAAAACATCTCAAATAATAGAACTATTCAAGAATGCGGGTATATCGGATAAAACTTTAAGGATAACCAGAGGAATAATTGGAAGGTCAGTAGAACGAATAAATGTTTCGGTTTTTGAAAATATCTTTTTATTGGATCGCAATGTAACTGAAACAGTATGTTACACTTTTAAAGAAGCTATTGGAATCTATAAACGCAGAATTATAAATTCAATATCACTTCGATATTGGATTGAAGTTATAGTCTTTTTTCCACAGAAATTTATTCAGTATTTACACATTGCCATAAAGGATGACATAATAAAAATATTTCAAGTTATCTATTGGATCATTAGTACAATACTAATCATTTATACATTATTAGAAAAAATATAACATCAGAAATGGAGGCATATTTTGGGATTTCTACAAAAATTATTAGAAAAAAACAAAAATCTTTCATCAAGTAATGGGATTAATGTTAAACCTCTTTTAGAAAATATAAACTCTGCAGTGGAGTCAGGTATTAATAAAGGAGAAAGCATTGAAAGTATTGAGCGAAGTGTAGATAAAATAACGGATGATTTTGCTCATCAATTGGAAGATACATTAGTAGCAAAACTTGCAGATAAATGGGTATGCATGGTATGCGAAACAACAAACACTGGAGGAGGCGATATTTGCTCGGGCTGCAATTCAAAAGCAGGTTCATTGAAATGCCCAAATTGCGGAGATGTATTAACTCCTGAATTAGAACAATGTTCATGTAATTTTAATTGGGATACTTGGGAACAATGCACGGTTTGTGAAAAGTGGTATGATACGAAAGCAAATAAAAAGTGTCCTCATCATAATTAAGCCCTAACCATTGTGTACTTGCCCGTTATATTGTATTGTAACATGAGAAATATATGAAAATGAGAAAATTCATAAAGAAAATTATTGATGATTCAGCAACACTTTCTGGAAAAATATTTAATTGGTTGATTCATATTTTAATTTTAGTGTCTATAGTATCATTTTCTATAGAGACAATACCTGATTTAAATCCTGTACTAAAAGATATTCTAAATAAATCTGAAGTTATAATAGTTATAATATTTTCAGTTGAATATCTACTTCGGATTTGGATATCAGATAATAAAATAAAATATATTTTCAGTTTCTATGGTTTGATCGATTTATTAGCAATATTGCCTTTTTACTTCAGTTCTAAAATAGATTTAAGATCGATTCGAGTATTTCGGTTATTTCGTATTATCCGATCATTAAAGCTTTTAAAATATTCTAATGCAATTGAAAATTTCAGGAAAGCATTTAAAGATATAAAGGAAGAACTGATATTATTTTTCATAGCATCAACAATAATACTATATATATCAGCAGCAGGAATATATTTTTTCGAAAACCCAGCACAACCTGAACAATTTAAATCAGTATTTCATTCTTTATGGTGGGCTTTGGCGACTTTAACAACGGTTGGATATGGAGATATTTATCCAATTACAGTTGGAGGAAGAATCTTTACATATTTCATTTTAATGATTGGATTAGGAGTTATCGCTATTCCTACTGGATTAATTGCATCTGCATTGACAAAAATTGGTGAAGAAAAGAAAAATAATAAGCAATGAACCTATATAATCACATATTAGGAATAACGTCATTTATTTTGGTGTTAGGTATTTTAAATTAGAATCGTAATATGATATAAATTTTCACGGGAGAAATTATTATGGCATTACAAAAGTTAGTTGGAATGAAAAAATCAGACTTTGACTTATTAGTTAGTGAGAAAAAGGATATTTTTCTACGACCGGCCAGGTTAATACCAATTTATAAACCTGGTGATGAAATGGCCCTCACATCCATATTTTTAAGATCATTGTGCCTGATAAAAGAATTTAAAGATTTATTCTTTTCAGAAATAAAAATATCAAAATCTGGAAAAATATTTACATATACTGAGGTAGTGCTAAAACAACATGAAGGTATTCGAATCGATGGATTACTCTTGGAGGTAAAAAGCGATATTATAAAAGATGCTGCAATATTTGAAATGAAAAATAGAAATAATGAAATAGATAAAAATCAAATTGAAAAGTACGCTCAACTTGCAAAAGAATTACACATACCAAAACTTATCACCATATCTAATCAGTTCGTGTCAAAACCTACTCAGTCACCAATATCCATAAAAACGCCAAAATGTATTGAACTATATCATTTCTCTTGGTCATACTTGTTAACAATTGCTCATGTTCTCTTGTTTGATAACGAAACAAATATTAAGGATCCCGATCAAATTGAAATCATGAAAGAAGTAGTAGCGTATCTCGAAAATAGTATTTCAGGAGTATGTGGTTTTACGAAGATGAAATCCGGATGGAAAGATGTTGTCGATAAAATAAATGCCGGTTCAAGATTGAAACAGACAGATATATCAGTAATAGATACAGTAACAAGTTGGCAACAAGAAGAACGAGATATGGCATTAATACTCAGCAGGAAATTAGGATTATTTGTCAAAACTGGTTCTGCGAAGTATGATCATGATTTACAATTCCGAGTCGATAATGATATAAAATCCCTAATAACTAATAAACAGTTGATTTCAACATTAAAAATCACTGGTGCTGTATCAGATATACATATAAAAGCCTTATTTGAAAAAAGAACAATAGAAATGTCGGTAAAAGTGAAAGTTCCTCTAGATAAAACTGTTAGAGGACAAATTGGCTGGTTGAAAAAACAATTAGATAAATGCCAGAATAAGAACAAAGATAAATTCGACGAACTTAGTAATGATATTATGATTGATATAAATATCAAACATGCTAAAGGAGTTGAGCGTATTTTGTGCAAAAATCTTGATGTTTTCTATCCTGAAATTAAGAATAGAGAAATTAACGATTTTGGTATTGTCTTAATTAAAGATTTCGGGAAGGGATTTTCTTCAAGTATGAAATTTGTAGAAACAATTGAAACTATGCTTTTAGACTATTATAAAGTAATCGTACAGTATTTAACTAATTGGGAAAAACCTGCTCCGAAAATTCCAGAAAATGAAATAGCAGTAAATGAATAAACCCATTTAACAAATAGGGATTGTTACAGCGAAACGTTGTCATCAATCCAGGGTTCAAAAAGCCCGGATTTCAGCGACTATACATTATATATAGGGTTTACCCCTTTAGAGTTGTGATGTTCCTTTCGTTTTAATTCAATGCTTCAAAGAAGTCACTTCCGGGAAAAGGATTTGCAGACAATTTTAAAATATAAATGATCTATGATGTTGTAGCATAAACATCGTTATAGGATAAAAGAAAGAAAATATCCTGAACTTAGTTGTTGATTATCATGTGTATAATACTGTATATTATGATGTGATATTTGGAGAATGAAAATGATTGAGAAACATGCACGAATTAATATAACATTACCTAAGAGTCTGGAAGAGGAACTTACTTCCGTATCAAAAGAATTGAACGATAAAAAAAGCCATATCATTGCTCGTGCTCTGAATTTATACTTCGATGAATTAGATACATTAATCGCGGATAATCGTTATAATAAATACAAAGAAGGTAAATCAAAAACCTATACACTGACTGATTTGGAAAAGGTAATCGGATAGAATATTGTATTCCGTCGAGTTCCTAAAAGAAGCAGTTGAAGAATTAAGCAATATTGATCCGATATGGCAAAAACATATCCTGAACAAGATAAAAATACTATCTGCTGATCCTAAAAATCTTGCTAATAATATCAAGAAGCTCAAAGGGAAGTATCAGGAATATTACCGATTGCGAGTTGGTGATTATCGTGTCATATATAGCCAGGAAAATGACCGCCTGATTATTTTAATTATCCGTATTGGACATCGAAAAGAAATCTACTAAAGACCTATAACCATCGTAAACTGTTAGAAGTTAAAGAGAAACTTACGCTTGACATATACGTAAACAATATATAATATTGTTACGTAATATATTGGGGTGAATTATGAATACTAAACTGACATTAAATATCGAAAAGGATTTGATCGAAATCGCTAAAAAATATGCACAAGAAAGTCGTCAGAGTCTTTCTTCGCTTGTTCAAAACTATTTCAAACATCTTACAAGTGATACTAAAATTCAAGATAATATCGATATATCACCAACGGTAAAAAATCTATCTGGAATTATAAGTCTAAATAATGATTATGATTACAAAGAAGACTATAAAAAACATATCAATGAAGAGTATTCCTGATGCAGAAGATATTTATTGATACCGATATCATTCTGGATTTATTAGCAGAACGTCAACCATTTTACGAAAACGCAGCAGCCCTATTTACACTAATTGATCGTGGTAAAATACTGGCGTATACCTCGCCTGTCGTATTCGCAAACCTTCATTACATATTATCTAAACAGCTGTCTAAAAAATATGCAATAGTAAATCTAAAGAAATTAAGAACACTGATAAAAATTGTTCCAGTCGATGAGAAAATTATCGATTTAGCGTTAGAATCGGACTTTACAGATTATGAAGATGCGATCCAATATAATGCCGCTATATCTGCCGAAATATCGACACTAATTACACGAAATATCAAAGACTGTAAAAATCCTGTAATTACAGTTTGTTCTCCTGAAGAATATTTGAGAATGTGGTCCTCACAAAATAAAAATTGGGTTCATCAACGATAGGAAGAATAAATAAAAAAGATACAAACGGAACCAGCTTTGCCTCATGGAGGTCTCTTGTGAGACACCTGATCGCACTGCGTCAGCGAATGTCCGGCAGCTCTTCGAGGCAGGCAAGGGTTAGCAGATATGCAGGAAGTAAGTGTGGTTTTAAAAAATGAAAATTATTCGATATATTTGTATTCAAATACGTTAAGCATCGCATGAAAAAAGCAAAAAACATTCGACCAACCATCTCTGCTCAAACCATCCTGATTGTGAGTGTCATTCTTCTGGTCCTTTACACCGGTTTCGCTGTTTTTGAGTATAACCGATCGAAAGAAGACCTGATCTCTATGATGGAGGAAGAGGGCTATATTCTTCTGGACGCCCTGATGATCAGCAGTGAACGCTCAATTCTGGATTACGAGGAAATGGCATTTTCTGAACGGGAAAATGTGGGACCGGGAACATTAATAAAAAAAATCATGCAGCGGGAAGGAATTAACTACATCGTACTTCAGGACGATTATGGCGTGCTGATGGCCAGCGCGAATCTTCCCGAACTTGATCCAATTCTGGTGGACCCGTTCCTCCTGCAAATTTCAATTGAAAAAACAAGGAATTCCAGGCTGTTGGAAACTGATGCCGCGGAAGTTTTTGAAATTGCCGGCTCTTTCTTTTTCCAGGATGAGTATATCGGTATTTTCAGAATCGGCCTGGAGATGGATCAGTATCAACGAATTCTGCGAAATACCCGGGTTCGTTTTATCTTTACCGCAATCATTTTCCTGTTTGTCGGGATAATCGGATTCAGCTTTATGGTTGTCAAGCAAAATGCCGGGATTTTATCGGAATCCTACCAGCGAGTCAAAACATATACCGGTGAAATTCTGCAAAACCTGAAAGATGCAGTCATCGCTGCTGATTACAACGGCATTATTACTGTATTCAATGGCGCTGCAGTGGATCTGTTTGAAATCCCTGCCGATAAAATTATCGGTAAATCCATATTCAATGTAAAATTGCCTTGCCTGGAACCAATGATTGACACACTCAAAACAGAAAGAACTATCTTAAAAAATCGTTATGTAATCACAATCCATGATAAACAGAAAATTATTAGCGCAGGCACCTCAATCGTCCGGAATCCTGATGGAAATGTAGAAACCATCATTTTAATTGCTACTGATCAGACCATTCAGAACCACCTGGAAGAACAGCTTCAGCGTCAGGAGAAATTGACCGCCATGGGCGAATTGGCCTCGGGTGTTGCCCACGAAATCCGCAATCCGATTAATGCGATCGGTATGATTGCCCAACGCTTATCAAAAGAATTTCATCCCCGCGAAGACGAAACAGAATATAATGAATTAACGTTGTCAATCGTTCAGGAAACCAAGCGAATCGACAAGTCCATCCGACAATTTCTGCGTTTTTCCAAACCGGCGCCATTACAGAAACAATTGACTGACATGAAACAATTTCTGAACGATGTCGGCCACTTTTTTAAAAGCAGCAGTTCTGCAAAAGGAGTAACGTTTTCTACACAAATTAGAGATGCCGGGAAACTCTCTATCGACCAAAACCAGATGCAACAGGTATTATTAAACTTACTGCAGAACAGCCTGGACGCCACTCCCGAAAATGGACAGATTGTCTTGTCATCAAGGATTATTGGAAATCATTTTCATATTTGTGTATCCGATACCGGATTAGGAATCTCTGAAGATAACCGTAACAAAATCTTTGATATCTATTTCACCACAAAGCGTGACGGAACCGGCATGGGATTACCTATCGTCAACCAAATCATTCAGCAACATAATGGCGAGATATTAGTGGAACCAAATAAAGAACAGGGTACAATTTTCCGTATTCTGCTCCCACTTGAGGAGGCATAATGGACACATATACCTTACTGATCGTAGATGATGAGACCACTCAATTAAATACATTGTCGAATTATCTGAAGAAACAGGGATTCCAGGTTTTTCGGGCAAATAACGGTAGCGCTGGAATTGATATTCTGCGTCAAAATGCTATCGATATTGTCCTGACCGACTATCGGATGCCTGAAATGAATGGTCTGGAATTCATCCGGAAGATTAAGCAGCTGAATCCGGAAATTGATGTAATTATGATGACGGCTTTTGGAAATATTGAAGATGCGGTGGAAGTAATGAAAGCCGGAGCGACCGATTATCTCCAAAAACCCATTGACCTTGATTACCTTGATATCATCATCAAAAAGGTTCTGGATAAAAAGCAAATCCTGAGCGAAAACCGGAGCCTAAAAGAATCTCTCCAAACCAAATATAAATTCGACCAACTGATCAGCGGAAGTGCCGCGATGGAATCGGTGTTAAACACCGCTGGTCGGGCGGCCCAGAGCCGGGCCTCGATATTACTGCGCGGCGAAAGCGGAACCGGTAAGGAGGTTCTGGCTCGCACAATTCATCAGACCAGTCCACGAAGCGACAAACCCTTTATAGCGGTAAATGTGGCGGCGGTGCCGGATAATTTAGTCGAAAGCGAATTCTTTGGCCATGAAAAAGGGTCCTTCACCGGCGCCGATCGTCAGCGAAAAGGACGTTTTGAAATGGCCAATGGCGGTACGCTGTTCATCGATGAAATCGGTGATATTCCCGTATCCACCCAGTTAAAATTATTGCGTGTGCTCCAGGAGCGCAATTTTGAACGGGTCGGCGGTACCGAAACGATTGATGTCGATGTCAGATTAATTGCAGCCACCAATCAAGACCTTGAAAAAATGATCCGGGAGGGAAAATTCAGAGAAGACCTGTTTTACCGTCTCAATGTAGTCACAATTTCCGTTCCTACATTGAGAAACCGGCGAGCAGAAATACCGCTCTTTATCGACCACTTTATGCAAAAATATTGTACTGAGGAAAACAGACCTCTGCTGTCTTTTTCCAAAGAAGCCATGGATACCCTGATGAAATATGACTACCCGGGAAATGTCCGTGAACTAGAGAATATTATTCAGCATGCCGTAATTTTGACCAGAAATGATCCCATAACGACAGCAGATTTATCCATTCACCTGCGCAATCTGCAGAGTGAAGCGTCAATCGATAGCGGTAGCTCTCTCCCGCTCCAGGTTGAAACACTTGAAAAGCAGCTGATCGTCAACTCACTTCATACAGCACAGGGAAATCAGAGCAGCGCCGCCCGCTTACTCGGTATAACCGAGCGCAATCTACGATATAAAATCAAAAAATATAATCTGAAGTAAATACACTCTACATTCTCTGCTAAATCGAGATCTATCTAATAATAAAATCCGTCGAAACCGTCGAACATGTTCGACGATATCGTCGATATTATTATTTTGGAGTTTCTAATATCGTGTTATTTGATTCTGCTATCTTATTATTTTATTAGCACTTATATATACTTAACAAACTTTGGCACCATCATTGTAATACATTGGCACAGTTGACATTGAGAATTAAAAAGAAAACGAAAAATGAAGCAAATCAAATCACATATTAAAAACCAAAAAAGGAGAAAAAAATGAGTAAGAAGAAAACGTTAACAGTTGTACTGCTGATTTTTGCCGCCAGTTTTCTGTTCGTTAGTCTGAGCACCAACGCACTGGCCCAGGACACACCGCCCTTTTTCATCGATGAAAACGGTGACGGATTCAACGACAATGCCCCGGATCACGATGGTGACGGCATTCCGAACAGGATTGATCCTGATTTTCGTCAGATGTTCAAAATGAATAATTCCCCGATCTGGAATCAACTCACTGAGGAGCAACAGCAGGAACTCCAGGCGTTGATTGGATCTATGCAGGATCGGGATGCGACCCGTGAAGACATTCATAACGCCGTAACTGCAATCCTTGGAGAATGGGGCATCGAAGCTCCGGAAAACATGGGTCGGGGGTCCGGACTTAACAATGAACAGCGTATCCAAATTCGCGAATTGACTCAAACGATGAGAAATCAGGGTGCATCACGCGAAGACATCCGGTCAGCGATCTCTGATCAACTGGGCCAATGGGGAATCGAAGCGCCCGTCGGCGGTCCTATGGCAGGACCAAGACCTGGTGAACGTGGACGCCGCCAGGGGGGCCGGAGACCATAATTTGCCTTTGAAGCAGTGGGGCCAATCACCCCACTGCTTTAAGCTTTTTAATTAAATCACATCAGTTATTTCTAAGGTAGAAATCAATGAAAATACAAAAATACTCTCTGATTACTCTGATATTTGTAATTGGAATCCAAACTCAGATAAACTTCGCCCAGACATTTTTCAATTTCCAGGTTCATGGCAGTTATACAGACAATATCTTCCAGAATTATTCCCCGGTGGAAGATTATATATCCTCTGGAAACTTTACGATTTATCATCAGACAAAATCAAAAACCACCCTGTATTATAATGGTAATCTGAACCTGTTTTCACAATATACAGACTTGCTTAACCATAACCATCACATCGGTATCAGTAAAAAGCAGACGATAGGAGATGGGAAAAATGTCGCTTATTTTGGCGGATATGCCCGGTTTCGAATCGATAAACCGGTCTATGAAATATATGATAACAATAATTTCTACGGCTTTGCATCAGTAAAATATTACCTGTCCCCAACTATCATGTTCAGAGGTAAAAATACATTGGGAATGAGGGCATATGTTAATTATACCGATTACAGTTATTTTGAAAACGTGCTGTCGCTGAATATCAGTAAATTCTTCCAGACCCGGACTACATTTCAAACCGGAATAGATTACTATTACAAAGACTATACTGAGAATCAGACATATTTGGTACCTAGTCCAAACGGACTGTTCTCACGAACCTATGTCATCGATTCTCCAAAAGTATCACAACTGGTCGCCTCATTAAAAATTGCCCAGAGTGTCAGCAGTCTGACGGCTGTTCAGGCGCAGTATCTTATTCGTAATACTTTGTCTGGTGAAAATCGTTTTGCAGAATTGGACGAATTTTATACAGATGAGGTCCTGTTTGATGACCATTACAGCTATTCAGGTCAGGAACTATCTATGTCGATAAAACAATATCTGCCCTTCCAGTTAGTCTTAGACGTATCCGGTTATTATCTGGAAAAGTCATACAACAATCGGTCTGTTTATGATCTGGAGGGCAATGAGCTTCCCGAAGAAGGCAAACGCCAGGATTACCAGAGCAGTTTCTCCGGCCAATTGAATAAGAAGTTTTCCGGTGAAAAAATCCCGGTCTTGAAATCGTTGGATCTGTTCGCGAATTATTCATACCGGACAAATATCTCAAATGACCTGTACTATAACGCCTCTTCCGGATTTATATCTGCCGGGATTGACGTAAACTTTTAACAATTATATGACATGAAGGATGTTAGCATGAATTTATTAATCACCGATGATCTGGCCTTTTCCGCATATCTCAAGATGAAAGGATTTACACTGATCGAATCCAGGCAAAAGACGAAAAATATTCATTTTGTCTTTGATATCGATGCAGAAGATCAAAATCAGTTAAAAGTAGAATTTATCAACAGCGAATTTCTGGATTATTATAATGAGGTCCGCAACCTGAAAAAAATCGTGATGTCATAATCAGAATAGGCAATATCTTTTTAGTATAATTCTCCCACCTCCCAAAAGAAAGCGCCTGTAATGAATCACAATTCATTACAGGCGCTTTTCTCTATCATTTTTTTTTAAATGGCGATGGTTTCGCTGCTATCGCGACTCATGACCTCGAACTGATTTCTGCCTGAAAAGAGTATATTAAAACCAATCACATCCCGATTGAGCGCTACGAATTTCAGGCACTATACGGTGTTCCGATTCAAAATACATTAAAGCGCTTAGTTGAAGATGGGCACAACGTCCGGATCTATGTCCCCTACGGCAAAGACTGGTATCCCTACAGCATGCGTCGCCTGAATGAAAACCCGGACATCGCCGGGTATATTTTCAGAGATTTTTTCAGACTTAAATCAAAATAAATTTAATCAGTTGCCGCGCACATCCAGGCCCCAGTTCATTTTCGAACGCAGGGTCTTAAAAAATGTGTCACCCTTAAAACGTACGATTTTCAGTGAAAAATCGGCTTTATTAATTGTGATCGTATCCGCTTTTCCCAGCGGTACTCGATTTTGACCATCAATAATCAATGAAACATCACTGTTCAGTTCGGTACAATCGATCCGGATCATCTGATTATCTGATAGGATCACCGGGCGGGCGGACAGACTGTGAGGACAAATCGGTGTGATAGCGATGACATTGATATGAGGAGAAATGATCGGTCCGCCGGCAGACAACGTATATGCTGTCGATCCTGTCGGCGTCGCGATGATCAGGCCATCAGACCGATAGGTGTTGAAATAATCGTCATCCACATAAGTTCGGATTTTTATCATTGTTAACACGTGGCCCTTATCGATGACAAAATCGTTAAATGCAAAATAGGTTTCCCGGCGATCAGCGAAAGACACTTCCGCATTTAGGACACTACGCTCTTCCACTTTATAGTCACCATTCAAAAATGCCGTTATCCGCTCCCTGTAATTTTCCATAGAAATATCGGACAGAAAACCCAGACCACCGAGGTGAATTCCGAGTACAGGTTTGCCGGTTTTTGCCATCAAACGCGATGCTCCGAGAAAGGAACCGTCACCACCAATGCTGAACATGGCATCGACCAACTCCGGGATTCTTTCAGCCGCAACATATTCAACCAAGGGATCCCCGATCTGAATATAGTTGTTGGCAAATTCAGGTATCAGCACCTGCTGTTTTTTTGAAATCAGAAAGGAAACGATTTCAGGTAATGACTTCGATATGGTTTTATACTGCGGATGAAGATGGAGACCGATTTTCATTTGTAATTACTCCTGAATATCCTCTTCAATATAGTCTCCGCCACCTTTTGCAACAAGGACTTTTACACGTTTTTCCAGCGTGTTCAACTGCTTCTGGCAATCTTCAGAAAGTGCCATGGCTTCTTCAAACAGACCGATTGATTTCTCCAGATCGACTTCACCGGACTCAAGCTCACTCAGAATTTCATCCAACCTTTTAAAAGAATCTTCCAATGATAGACCTTTCTTTGGCATTAGTATCTCCTCTAAGGTTCCTGTTTATTTACCGATTTGACTTCAGCTTTATAGCGACCGTCAAATACTTCAACAGTAATCTTGTTACCTTTTAAAACATCGTTGACCGACCGAACCACCTTATTCCCGGATTCGGTATATACGATTGAAAAACCGCGCTTTAATATCTCTTTGGGATTCAATGCATGAATGGTGCTGCGATAATCATTCAGACGCAATTTTGTCTGATTAATTTTTTGAGCGACTGAATTTCGTAACCGTTTTTTAAACTCCGCCAGGGAGCGATAATTATCTGCAATGATCTTTTCAGGATTGAACCGGACTATTCCTGAATACAGATTATCCAGAAATTGAATTTTCTGTGAAATCGTATTGCTGACAAGTTGTGCGGACCTTTTCCGGTACTGGACAAGTTTTTGTTCCAGGGCATTCCTTTCAGGAACAGCCAACTCGGCCGCCGCCGATGGTGTCGGCGCCCGGAAATCCGCCACAAAATCAGAAAGTGTGAAATCAACTTCATGGCCAACAGCACTGATTATAGGCAATTCCGAAGCCGCCACTGCCCTGACCAGTTTTTCCTCATTAAAAGCCCATAGATCCTCAATGGAACCGCCTCCGCGACCAAGGATGATGAAATCCACATTTTTTAATTGATTGAAAGTCTGAATACCCTCAATGATAGTATCTGCAGCCTTTTCTCCCTGCACTTGAGCCGGAAAAATTACCAGTTGTACGGCTGGATTTCGTCGTCCGCTAACCTCGATAATATCCCGGACAGCTGCCCCGGTAATGCTGGTAATAACGCCAATCCGTTTTGGAAACGCCGGTATCGGTTTCTTCTGTTCAGGATCAAAAAGTCCTTCCTGACTTAGTTTATTTTTCAGCGCTTCAAAAGCCATAAAGAGACTGCCCATACCGGCTGCCCGTATTTCTTTGACGTTAATCTGATACTGGGATTGAGCAGAATATGCCAGAATATCACCACGCACGATAACCCGCATTCCCGGTGCCAGATGAAACAGGATTGAACCGGCAACATTTCGCCACATGACGCAGTTGATTAAGGCATTTTCATCTTTCAGAGAAAAATAAATGTGCCCGACTCTGCTGATCGAATAATTTGAGATTTCACCTTCGACCCAAACCGGTGGGATGAACTGTTCGATGACCCGCTTAATCTCGCGGGAAATCTCGGAAACGCTGTATATTTTATCTTCCATTAAAAAAGAGTGGTGACGACCAGACCGCCCTCACCACTCCCCAAAAATCATGTATAGCGTAAAACTTATCTTATTTTCTTTTTGTGACGATCTCTTCTTAGACGTTTTTTTCGTTTATGAGTCGCTATCTTTCTTCTTTTTCTTTTCTTCCCACAGGGCATGCTGAAAATCTCCTTAATCGAAACTTATTATGAATTTGTATTGTATCGCTGATTGATGCTGTCTTTTAAAATTTTTGATGGTTTGAACACCGGTACGATTCTTTCAGGCAGGTATATCTCTTCACCGGTCCCCGGATTACGGGCTTTCTTTGGTTTTCGCAGCTTTAGACTGAAACTGCCGAAGCCTCTGAATTCAACTCGTTCTCCCCGCTGGAGTGAATCGGTAATCGTTGCCAGAAAGCCGTCAATCACTGCTTCCGTATCAACTTTGGTCAATCCGGTTGCGTGAGACACAACGTCAACAATATCAGCTTTAGTCATGGTCATACCTCCTTATCTCCATAGATAATTCAGATTAGGAATTGACACAAACAATGAAAATACTTCTTCAATATCAGTAAAAAGTAAATCAAGCAGCGTCATTGTTTGCTTCTGCGAGAATACCAGTTTCGGCCGTCCGTCGATTCCCGCCATCTCTCCTATTATGAGAACAGCATCTTCAAATGTTCCCAGTGTATCAATTAGCCCATACTCCAATGCCTGCGAACCAGTAAATATACGTCCGTCAGAAATTTTTAACAATTCCTTTTTATCAATTTTCCTTTCAGTTTCAATCGTATTAACAAACTGATTATAAATGTCTTGAACCACAGTTTCCAAATAAGCTTCGTCTCTACCGGTAAATTCACGATAGGGAGAACCGACATCTTTATACTCACCGCTTTTTACAGACTGCATTGTGACACCGATTTTTTCCATTAGTTCAACCGCTACCGGAAAATCAATGATCACGCCAATACTGCCCGTCACGCTGGCGGGATTTGCGATGATCTTTGAGGCGCCCAAAGCTACATAATAACCGCCGGAAGCACCTACTGATGCAATGGAAGCCACAACCGGTATTCCCGATTCCCGCACCCGTTTGACTTCGGTATATAATTCCTGAAATGCTGCAGAACCTCCGCCCGGAGAATCGATTCTGATAATCATCCCCTTAATAGATGTATTCAGTCTAAGTTTATTGATCCGGTCAGCTATCTTTTCAGCAGATACAATCATGCCCTTAATATCAATTACGGCCACATTTCCCCGGGAATGTCCTGTAGAGGACTTCATGGACCAGTTAATATTAATAAACAGTCCAATTACTACGAGTCCGATGATACTTAGAATAATAGTGGATAACAGACGGTCTGATTTTTTCAAAATGGATTAACTTCCGGCAGATTTGTAGATGACAATTTTCTGCCCTGGATAAATGAACCGACTCCCGTATAAGTTGTTCCAGGCGCGTAAATTACCAAGACCGACTTTATATGCATCGGCAATTTCACCCAACGTTTCACCTTTTTTGACAACATGGATAATTTTTGTCTTACCGGAAGGAGTGGAAGAGTATTGAGTTGCTTGCGTTTTCTTGACCGGAATTTTCAGTCGCTGTCCCGGGTATATAAATCGTTTCCCATACAGATTATTAAGAGATCGGATTTTACTGACGCTGACGCCATATTGTTCGCCGATTTCGCTGAGTGTTTCACCTTTTTTTACAGAATGGGTAGCGATATCCTGATCCGATGAAACTGTTGCAGCAGCATAATACTCACTGGTCGGAATCTTTAATACCTGTCCGACTTTCAGCTGGTTTTTATTGCGAATATTATTTGCTGAAATTAATGCGGATACACTGGTGCCATATTTACGGGCAATATAGGACAGGGTCTGTCCTCGCTGCACGGTATGAGTCGTCCACTGCGGTTTGACTTCCACGTCCGGCAATTCCGCTAATTTCTCCACCAATCCCGCACCTTTACCCACGGGGACCCGCAGAATATAATTATCAGTTTCCGGCGGTGTCATCCAGCGCCTTAATTCAGGATTGTATTGTTTCAGAATAGTCGAAGATACTCCGCTGACCCGGGCAATATCTTCAAATTCATAACATCTGTCAATGGTAACTTCATCCCATTTCCAGGTTTCCTCCGTGCTATTTTTAAAGCCATATTTCTCAGGATTCAATGCAATTGTCATTCCCGCCATCATTGTGGGGATATAGTTCCGTGTCTCCCTGGGCAATGATCGTAACTTCCAGTAATCTCGGGTTCCTTCCCGCCGGATAGCTCGCCAGACACGCATTTCTCCGGTATTATACGCAGCCAGAGCCAAGAACCAATCATCGAATTCATCATGGAGTTTTTTAAGGTATTTTGCAGCTGCATAAGTGGATTTGATCGGATCTCGTCGTTCATCGATCCACCAGTTCCGCTTCAATCCGAATATCGCTCCGGTTGAAGCAATGAATTGCCATGGACCGGATGCATGAGCATAGGAATAAGCTACGGGATTAAATCCACTTTCGATCAATGCCAGATAAAAGATTTCTTCAGGTAAGCCAAATTCCTTTAATATCGGAACCATATGCTCTTTGTAGAGACCGGCATTATTAAGCCACTGTTGAAAGCGCTCGTGTTCCCGGTTTTGGAAATAATCAATGATGCGGACAATCTGTTTTGAACTTACCAGTGGAAAATGTCCTGGTCGGTCATCCAAAATTATTAAGGTATCGTGACTTAAAGAAACTGTATCAATAACGGATTCAAGCAGTTCGTCCCTTACCAGCGCAATGCCATAGGTTCCGGAATCGCCATTCAGATAGCTGAAACTCTGCTGAAAATCGGATGTAATTTTTTCATAAAAACGACTAAATTCATCCTCCTGCAACAGAGTCAATGTATCCAGGCCACTGATTTCGGCCATAATTTCAATACTGCGGTCAAAGCAATATTTCACTTCGGAACTATCATTAAAATGGGCGGCAATCAATGCATCCACATAGAAGGATTTTGCTTCTGCAAACATCAGGTCGAATAGTTCCGGTCTGCTGTTATCAAGATCATCTCTATTCTCATACACAGTGACACCCGTTGAGTCGATTGTGTCTGAATAAATCGCTCGGGCACTTAAAATTAAAATTACAGTAATTATTATGTGTATATATTTTTTAATAATCATGGTCTCTCTCTTTAGTAAATCAGAATTTTCAGGCGAAAACTTATGCCTATCGTTCCATAATATCAAGGTGTTTATTCGGATTCAGATAATATCTTTCCAATAATACCGGTTGTGGATTTTCCTCTAACTAACGGAATGACCTTGACATCCGGGATAAAATCATGCCCTACGATTTCATCGATCTGATAATCTCCCCCTTTTACAAGCACCTCCGGTTGGAGTTGCTGGAGTATCTCATAGGGAGTTTCTTCATCAAAAAGGACCACATAATCAACCGCTTCCAAAGCTGCTAACAAGCGTGCCCGGTCAGTCTCCGGGAAAATGGGACGATTCCGCCCTTTAATTTTTTTAACTGACAAATCTGAATTTAATCCAACAACCAGGTAATCGCCAAAGGACTTCGCTTTCTCCAACAGTTCAATATGGCCGGCATGTAAAATATCAAAACATCCGTTTGTAAAGACAATTCGCTTTTTTTCTTTCCGAATCTTCGCAACAATCTGCACTAATTTCATTCGTGATACCAGTTTATTACTTGTCTGCATAATCCTCCAACGGGCATAATTTACATAATTCAAGGTCACAAAAACTGTGATGAAGTTCAATTGCTCCCTGCACCAGATAATTCCTCGAAAAAAACCGATCTGCCAGATTGAATCCGGATTTCCATCGATATATAGCAGACGGAATCTCCCCCCGCGGTATTTTTCGACTTAATGATATGACGTTGTCCATTATTTCACCATTATTCTGGAGTGAGGCCACGGCCCAGCTGAAGGGCAGAAAAAGATTACTGATCATATCCATAATCCGACCCGAACCTAAAAGGACATTCCCGCCAGTGTTCATAAGCAGCGGGTGATTTTTCCACATTCCGGCCGGTTGTTGAAAATAATCTCTCACCCAGTTAATAATCGATTTTGAATCGGTGTGAGTGCAAACCAGATTTGACCACAGCTGCGCCGGTTCACCGGGATAAAATTTGTGGATTATCTGTGCCAGAGCGATTAGCCGGCGGCTGGGAAAATTGGCTGGTCGAATCCCGGCAAAGTGCCATTTCAATTGCATCACCGGTAAGTCATAATGATGACTTAATTGTGCCCACTTTTGTTTTATACCTTGAAAATATTCGGTATCAGCTCGCATATATTTCGCATAGGGTTCGCTGATAAAACCGGCAATTCCTAATAATATTGCTTCCAAAGTTGTTATTCGGCCAGATGCATCAGTTTGGTCGAGAATCTTATATAATTTTGACAACGGAATCTGATCCCCAAGACGTTTAAAAGATTCCCTGTTCTGGCTGTATCCCAGACCATCCAGGATCAGCCGATAAAACGTATGGTTCGCGGAATTATGGATAATTTCTTTTTTAATGGAAAGTCCCTTTCGTTGAAACCGCACATCAGCAAATTTTGCCAAAACGGTTCCGCCGTCCATCTCATCTATACCTGCCCAGGAAGAACATTTGGCGGAAACATGGTCCGGTTCGCTTCCTGACGGCATAACAAAGACCGGAACTGTCTGATTTGCCTGGGTCCGAACCACCTGTTCAGCAGAATTGTCAACGACCACATGCAGAACAACCATATTATAGGCGGGATCTTCATGGTGCCGATGAATGTACCAATCATTGTTATTGATATGAATTTCGACATCACCGGTATGGAGTTTCCCATTAATGAACACTTGTGCATCTTTAAAATCCGGCCCTTCATATACATTTCTTTTTCCGGGATCAATAACACTAAGAGTTTCACCGGCAACGGTAAAAAGATTCATCTGTGAGAAATTTTGGAAAAACCAGGTTTTATATAATGATTTTTCCTGCAGATTATACGGGCTACTCTTTTCAGACACAGTGTGTACAAGACAGTTAATCACGCTGATATTAACCTTTTCTGTTCATATTCCTTTTTCAATGCAACCATCGAATTCCGAACATTTTTAATACACTCATCGATATCTTTGAACTGATTTGTATAGACAGGCTTGCCGATATGTACTGTTACTACTCCGGGAATAACTGTTAGTGTTTTATTAGGAATACAATGACGGGCGCCCATGATCGTAACCGGAACAATAGGCAGGTTATGGGATTGGGCCAAACGAAATGCACCTTTTTTAAAGGGAGCAATTTCCCCGGTGTGGCTGCGTGTTCCTTCCGGACTAACAATTATTGAGATTTTCTTTTTAACCAGTTTTGCAGATACTCTTTCAATCGATTTTATCGCTTTTTGCCGGTCTTTCCGGTCAATCGGAATATGATTGCTAATTCTCATCAGCCATCCGAAGAACGGAACCCGAAACAGCTCCTGTTTTGCCATAAATCGAACCGGTTTTCTGGATGCCGCGACCGCTATGGGAATATCCAGAGCGCTTTCATGATTAATCAGAATAATACACGGATTTACTACTGACAAATCTTCGCCGCCGATGACTTTAAATTTGACACCGACAATAGCCAAGACAAATCTGGACCAGATGATCAAGCCCAAACTATGTAACGGTAAAAATATCAAATTCACAACAACACTAAGCGCTGTAATAATAATGACAGATGAAATACTGATAATGCTTCGGATCATGTTTTTTTTATACGCTTCAACCAATCAGTTTTCGGATCCGATCTGAAACCGGGTAGGCATCAATCAAATCGGCAACTTCCTTTTCTGACAGGGGTTTGATGGTGCCGATAGTCCGGCTTATCGATATTATTTTAAAGATATGTTCAACACGTTCGATTTTATAATAAGCATCCCATAGATCCGAACCGAGGGCGACAATTCCATGTCTTTCCAACAATAGTGCATCGGCATCTTGTGCATACTGGGCCACGATGTCGGCGAATGCCTGAGTTGAAGGCGTTCTGTAGGGAACCAGAGGTATCTTTCCAAGAGTGACAATCACTTCCGGAAAGAGCATCTCCTCCATCCCCAAACCGAGCATCGCAAACGCTGTTGCATAAGGTGAATGGACATGAACCACCGCCCGAACATCCACGCGAGATTTATAGATTGCACGATGCATTTTAAATTCTGATGATGGTTCCAGACTGCCTTCAAATCGTTCTCCATTAACCAGGATAAGTTTTTCAGGTTTCAAGTCACCCTTCGAGACGCCTGTAGGAGTAATGATAAAAGATTCTTTGCTTGTCCTGACGCTGATATTGCCGTCATTGGCTGCCACAAAGCCCTGCTGGTGAATTTTTCCACCTACACTGCAGATTTCCTGGTAGGGATTGCCTCTCATGATGACTGGGATTTAATTTGTTTAAAACCGGTGTAAGGCTGGAGTATCTCGGGAATCGTAATAGTCCCTTCATCGGTCTGATAGGTTTCCAGAAAGGCGATCATTAAGCGGGGAGTTGCTACTCCTGAACCGTTCAACGTATGCACGTAGGAAACTTTTCCATCCGATGCACGACGATAACGGATATTTGCCCGGCGTGCCTGAAAATCTTCGAAATTACTGACACTGGATACTTCAAAATATTTTTGTGAACCGGGCGCCCAGACTTCGATATCATAACATTTTGCCGCAGCGAAACTCAAATCACCCGAACAAAGCGAAACTATTCGGTAATGTAGGTTCAAGGCCTGTAAAACATCTTCGGCATTCTGCAGCAATTCTTCATGAGCCTCGTAGGATTTCTCAGGTTGTGTGAACCGTACCATTTCAACTTTATTAAACTGATGCACCCGGGACAGGCCGCGGGTATCCTTTCCGTAAGAACCGGCTTCACGTCGAAAACAAGCCGAATAAGCGGTATAATGAATAGGCAATTGATTTTCAGGGATGATTTCATCCCGGTGAATATTCGTAACCGGAACTTCCGCAGTGGGAATCAAAAACAGGTCATCGGCAGCATCACGATACATGTCCTCTTCCAGCTTCGGTAACTGTCCCGTCCCAAACGCCGACTCGCGGTTGACCATAAAGGGCGGAAATATTTCCTGATATCCATGCTTTTCAGTATGCATATCCAGCATAAAATTAATGAAGGCCCGTTCGAGCCTGGCTCCTGCTGCTTTATAAATAGGAAAACCGCTGCCGCTGACTTTGGCGCCCCGGTAAAAATCAAGAATTCCCAGGTTCTCAGCCAGATCCAGATGATCCTTTAACAGATAATCGTATTGCGGTTTTTTACCCCACTCCCTGACAAATTCATTCTCTTCTGCCGTCCGCCCAACTTTAACTGACTCATGCGGCATATTCGGCAAGGTGATCATAATACTGTTTAACTGTTCATCGATAGGTCCGATCTCGTCATCCAGGTCTTTAATTTTCTCTCCGACCTTCTTCATTTCACTGATTTTATCGTCTGCGGTTTGTTTATTTTTCTTCAGTTGTGCTATCTCAGCCGATACTCGATTGCGTATCCCTTTCAATTCATCGCTTTGTGAAACGATACTACGTCGTTGCTGATCGAGTTCCAATAGTACTTCGATCTTGTCACCGCTATTTTTTGCCTGTAAACCTTTTTTAAAAAACTCCGGATTCTGTCGAATCTGCTTAATGTCTAACATTCAGTCTCCAATTTGCTAAAAAACTCAAACACATCATTTCACGTCTGTTAAATTAAAGAATATTTTGAATTAATTGTAGTGATAAAATGGCCTGAGCTGGCCATTTTTGTCTCAGTTATAAGCCGATTTATGCTTTTTTCGCAAACCTACAATAAGAGTCTGCACAATGATTTTCAGATCCAGTAAGATTGACATATTTTCAATATAGTACAGATCGTAACGTAACTTTTCACGAACATCATCAATACTTTCATCGTATTTATATTTAATCTGCGCCCAGCCGGTAATCCCGGGTTTTATAATTAAACGACGGGAATAAAACTGAATTGATTGTTCCAATTCATTAACAAAATATAAGCGTTCCGGACGCGGTCCGACAATACTCATATCCCCCATCAGCACATTGAAAAACTGTGGAATTTCGTCCAATCCAATCTTCCGCAAGAATGCACCTATTCGGGTCACCCGGGGATCTCCTTTTTCGGCCCATTTGGGACCGGTCTGATCCTCAGCGTTGTGCATCATCGAGCGAAATTTGATCAGCTCAAATTCCATTTTATTTTTCCCGACACGCTTCTGCTTGTAAAATACCGGGCCTCTGGAATCAAGTTTTATAGCAATCGCAATAATCAACCAAATCGGAGAAAAAACAACCAGGACAATCAGTGAAACGATCATATCTATTATTCGTTTCAGCAGCCACTCCCAGGTTTTCATATTTGAGCCAAAAAAACGAATTAACGAAACGCCGTATATGTGACTGGTCTTGAACCCCGACATCAGGTTGTAAAAATCCGGCAGCAACTTCACGGATACATTATAATGGCTGAACAGAGCAATCAAATCAATAATCGTATCACTATCTGTATCATCCAGCGCGATAATAACTTCCTTTACTTTTTCCTTCTTAATGAATTTGGGAATATCCTCAAAGCCGCCAAGTATCGGGACACCGTTAATTAATTTGCCAATATTTCCATTCACATGGTCATCAATATAGCCAACGAGTTTAAATTTCAGTTCCGGGACATACTTTATTTTAGTGGCTACATTAATCGCCCTATTTGATGCACCGATAATCAGGGTTGGTCTGCGCTTAAAACCCAGCAGATCATTATTCTTCAGAATTCCAATTAATATAAGACGACCAAAGCTAATTCCAATAAACAGCAATATGCCATAGATAACCAATACCCGGCGGGCAACAATTATCGGAAAGGTAATTTCAAAGGTTATAAAGAAAATAAACAGTGCGCCCCAGAAGACAATTTTAATAACAGTGAAAATCTCATCAATCCGCGAGGTGTCCCATTCAATATGGTAAAGATCATTTGCTCCCAGCAAAATAATCCAGAAGACAATGGTCCAGGATGTCTGAAGAATCAGCTCTCCCGGTGAAAAATAGCGCGTTAAAAATGGCACAATTCGCCATATATAAGTCAGATAAAACGCCAATATTATAAAAACAACATCACTGAACACAAAAAACAGCGACTGAACAAATTCAGATGTCTCGAACGGAATAAATTTGGATTCTTTCTTTCCGTTGCCATTGTTCAGTCCATTGGTTTTCCCATTGCCGTTATTGGCTTCACCATTTCCGACTACAATGATATTGCGCTCGATTTCCACATAACCAAGACGCCGGATAATCATGGCCAGCAGCACACCGCCAACGAACAGCACCGTGAGTATTGCCCGCGTATTCAGGTATAAAAAAGAAAAACCCATAACACCTGCAATGACACTGAAAAAGTAAATAATTTTCACCGCATTCTTATGGGAAAAACCAATCGTCATCAAGCGGTGATGAATATGTTCCTTGTCCGCCATGAAGGGATGCATCCGTTTGCCTGCACGACGAAAAAAGGCAATCAACGTATCCAACGCCGGGACAGCCAATACAGTCAATGGTATAATCACATTCAGAGTATTTGTATCATCGATCCGGCCAATTTCCAATGAAATCACTGAGATTGAAAATCCCAGGAATAGTGAGCCGGCGTCTCCCATGAATATAGAAGCCGGATTAAAGTTATATTTTAAAAATCCCAGATTTGCAAAAATCATGAGTACATTAACCAGAGCAACTAATGTTCTTCCGGATTGAAGGGCAATAATAGCAAATACTGCAAAGATTATAGTGGCCACACCTGCTGCTAATCCATCGAGACCATCCAGAAGATTCATGGCATTGGTAATAAATACAATCCACAGTAATGTGAATACAAAGGAAAAGACACCAAGATGAATATTGCCCAAGAACGGCAGATAAATAGCATCAAAATGAAATCCGCCAACAACCACAAGAACCGCGGCAAATATCTGGCAGTAAAATTTCGTTGAAAATTTTAAACCTTTCAGATCGTCATAGAGGCCCACAAGCGTAATAAATGTACAGGCAAGGCCGAGAATATAATAGTGACTCGGCACTTTCCCGGCAATGATAGGCACAAGAAGCACTGACACAACCGTACCGATAATTACCGATAATACGATGGCAACTCCGCCAAGATACGGTATGAACTTTTGATGTACTTTACGAACGTTTGGTGTATCGCCGATCTGATATTTAACCGCAACATTCCGTGCGATACGTGTCAGAAACAGCGAGCTTCCTAATGTTATTACGGTTATTAGTAATAGTTGTAAGTACAAAAATATTTCCTTAATGATTAAATATTTAATGCCTTTTTTTTACAGAGCACGACCAGAAAAACTGACGGATCGTACTATTTTGAAATTTTTGGTATTTGGATATTTATTTTACGTAGCAATTATAAGTAACTGTCACCCTCAATATTTCAACTGTAGAGAATGTAAAAAACAATTTATTGGGTTGCAAGAATTAATTCGTCCTCGGAAATTAATTCATCTTATAAGCTTGGGTAGATCAGCGACGCGTAAGTCATGGTATAACAACAATTTTTAGAAAAGTCATAATCAGATTAAACAGATTGAAACTCTTATTATCTTTATCGTCTGTTTTGTTGTTTGGACTTGAAGCAGGGAATATTTTATTTTTTTGCTATCGCTAATATTTGGATTTGATTTTTCCATACAATCGATAATAGACCGATTCCGTACAAAAATATATCCGTAAAAAACGGCTTCGATCCAATCCTGTCATTTTTCCAAAAGGGATAATTCCCGCCAAAGTCTTGAAGCACTAATAAATTCAGTCCGATTGATTTGAGGGCATGGGATAATGATTTTTTATTAAAGCCCTGGATGTGATATGGCGCGATAAACGGCTTGATTTTCCCATATTTTCCTGCTTGAAAGATCAAACGATAACAGAGCTTTTTAAAAGAGTTCTCCATTGAATCCTCATTTGGAACAACAATAAGAAGGGCGCCTCCCGGTTTCAGTATTCTTTTTAATTCCTTGAGAGTCTCCATCGGATTGCTAAGGTGCTCCAGGACAGAATCCATATAGATGGCGGAAAAATATTCATCTGGGTAATTTGCTTCAAATACATTGCCTAAAAAGAAATGATATCGGTCACTATCTGTATTTTCTAAATTTCTGGCAATATCAAGTCCATAGGGTTCAAATCCGAGTAACTCAGCATTTTTTAAAACTAATCCTTCCCCACATCCCATGTCAAGAAACTTCCCTTTGGCAATTTTCAGGCTATTTTCCAATAATTCTAAACGCTCGATTCGCTCCTTTTGACGGATCCGTTTATGCCATTGGGTTTGCTTTGCAACCTGAAAATAATCTGTTTCGTAAAATTTCTTCCATTCTTCCTGAGAGAGATCTATTTCGGGAAAGATAAAATAATAATCACATCGTTGACATTGGAATATCCGGTAATCATTTTTCAGAATTCGCGGAAACACTGGATTCGTCCGTGGTTTACCGATATATTTAAAGAGTAAACCGTCACATATTTTACATCTCATATCCATGTTCTACATATCCAACGCAGCTGTGTGTTTTTTTCGTTCAACCTTCATTTTCAGTATTCCGACAGTATCTTTTTATCAAATTATCCAAGCGAAGTATCAGGATGTTTGAAAATTATATCTTCGGAAATATCCAGGTCTCTTCTCAGCACAACAAGAAATGTCAATATTAATATCCGCAGATCCAGAACGAGACTCCAATTCTCAGCATAGGATTTTTCTAATTTTTGCTTATGCGGCATTATAACTTCATGATCATATTTAAACGGCTCTGAGACACTTGCCAACAAATGGTCTTCATGATGATAAAATAATGAACCAGCCCCGGTAATTCCCGGGCGCATCAGATAGTATTGTTCGATTTCTGGCTCAGGTAATGTAGCTGCGATCTGTTCATGCATCAACGGCCGGGGACCGATCAGACTCATACTGCCGAAAAGGACATTTATTAATTGGGGAATTTCATTTAATTTTGTTTTGCGAAGAAATTTACCAAACCGGAACGGACGGGAATCATTAGTTGTTGTTATATAGCCAAATTTTTCGGATCCCTTGGGCATTGTTGTAAATTTAAAGCAATAAAATTCATTTCCCCGAAATCCAACTCTTCTTTGTCGGTAAAATACATCTTCTTTTTGAAATTTCAAGATAAGGCCCACAATAAGGAATAAAGGGACTGTGATAATTAGCCCGATCAACGCCAATACTTTATCAAAAAAATATTTAATCTGAAGAGCGAATAAAGATTTATTTTTTCCCATTCTGTAAAACCTCGATAACCCGTTCGATTTGTCTGCTGGTAATATTTACCGAACAGGGTATGTTCAGCGTACGTTCCAGTTGGATATATGCTTGTTCAATTTTATAGTTTTGACACTTTTGATATGGCCGTTGCATATGATTTAGATACCACACAGGTCGTGACTGAATCTGGTTTTCCAAGAGAAATTTCAACAGCTCTTCACGATTTTTACCATATTCTTCTTGGTCTATTCTCAAACAGTATAACCAATAGTTAGAATTGGCAAATTGGGGGACTTCTGCCAGGCTTAGTCCTTCAATGTTATCAATCTGATTTTTATATAAAAGATAGTTGGTTTTTTTTATCGTGATGTATTTTTGCAACTGTTCCAGCTGGGCTACGCCGAGTGCAGCTTGGATATTGGTAAGCCGATAGTTATAGCCGACTTCATGATGAATATATCGCACTTCATCATCTTTGGCCTGGGTTGTGAGATAACGCGCTTTCCTTCCATATTCTTCGTCATTCGTCACAATCATTCCGCCACCGCCGCAAGTGATAATTTTATTCCCGTTAAAGGAGTAACACCCAATATCTCCGATAGTACCGGTATATTTATTAAGCAGCGGTTCTTGAATGTAATAAGACCCGATACTTTCGGCGGAATCTTCCACAACCCGGATATTTCTTTCACGGCAAATCGAAAGTAGCTCAAACACATTAACAGCATTGCCAAAGACGTGAACAATAATAATTGCCGGTATTCTTTTTCCACTCCGTTTATTATAACTGGCTCCATTTTTAAATTCAGTTTCAGTGAGTATAAATTCAATTGTTTTTTCACAATCAATCGTATAATACTCATCACAATCCATAAATATTGGAAAGGCGTTTATATATTTCACAGCATTTATCGGAGAAATGAATGTGAGAGTTGGAACAATCACCTCATCATCGGGAGTAACCCCAATAATTTTAAGTGCGATGTGCAGTGCGGCAGTTCCATTGACACATGCAACAGCATATTTCGCCTGAGTCAGATCACGAATACTGTTTTCGAATTTATCCACATATTTACCTGCCGTTGATACCCATTCAGTATCAAGACACTCCTTAATATACTGCCATTCGTTTCCCTGAAGTGAGGGAACCGACAGTGGAATAAACTCAGACATTATAGAGCTCCGGTTTATAATAATCTAAATTTTTTGAAAGCCAGTTGATAGTTTCAGATAGCCCCTGTCTCAGGCTATATTTAGGTCTCCAGGATGTATTATGGAGAATCTTTTGATTATTACACATCAGGCGTTCCACCTCACTATTGTCTGGCCTGATTCTCGCTGAAGTGCTGACAATCTCAACCTCTTTCCCGATGATGTCCATAATTAATTGTATCAAATTTTGCATACTGATTTCTTCATTCATTCCGATATTTGTAATTTCACCGAATAATCGATCTGATTTGAAAATTTGAATGAACCCCTCACAGGTGTCCTGAACAAATGTCAGGTCACGGGTTGGTAAAATATTTCCCACCTGGATCTGTTTATAACCGGATAGAATTTGAGCAATAACAGTTGGTATAATTGCCCGGGCTGATTGTCTTGGACCATAAGTATTGAAAGGACGTACAATTTTCACCGGAACTTGAAATGAGCGATAGTAACTTAACGCCAACTGATCAGCTGCAATTTTTGACGCCGAATAAGGTGATTGTCCAACCATAGGATGTTCTTCATCAATAGGAACATATTGAGCCGTACCGTATGTTTCACTGGTAGAGGTAATTAAAATCTGACTGACCGCCAATTCTTTTGCCGCCTGGAGGATATTATAAGTGCCTTCAATATTTGTTTTTATGTATGCCAAGGGTGATGTATATGAATAAGGTATCCCGATTAAAGCTGCCAGATGAAAGACAACATCACAACTTTTTACCGCATTATATACCGAATCAAAATCCCGGATATCACCGGTGATGACTTCTATGTCCTTTTTATATGGAGAGGAATCCAGCCAACCCCAGTTATTTTTCGAATTATAGCGGACAAATGCCTTTACCGGATAACCGTTTCTGACCAATAATTCCGTTAAATGTGAACCTATGAATCCTGCTGCTCCGGTGATTAATATTTTCAAGCAGACCTCCCAACTATTTCATGTATTAAATATGCGCTTATAATTTAGAGATTATCGAATATCTTTGTGTGATTAAAATCGGACCCTAACAATAATTTTAACAGGGCTTAACCATCTCATTATATGAATGATATATACCATCCCGGTTTCTCATAATAAATTGGGTAATTCCGGAGAGTTGTTTGTCATTGACATGGAAATTAGTCGGCAAATTGATAATGTGCTGAGATATTTTTTCCGCAATCGGATTTTTACCATAAGGATAATTAAACCTATCATAATCACTAATTACTGGATGAATCGGGGATAAAAACCAATCACCTAACTCGATCTTATCTTTGTGAGCAAGGTCAAAGAATTCCTCCCGGTTTTTTACCAATAATGGATATTTTAAAAAGGTATGCTCCGTATAATCGGGCTGATAAGGCGGTTCAATCTGCAAGTCCAGCAGGAGACGATCAAATTCCATAGCAATCGATTTACGGTGATCGATATATTCTGTTACTTTTTCCACTTCCCTGGTTCCGATCGCAATCTGTGAGCGGGATATCCCTTTAAAAAAGGATGCCGGCATTGCGGGTTTTTGCAGTTCGTCTCCCTGAGATGAACCGAGGATCAGGTTATTTTTACTTAGCCATCGGTACAATTCAATGGCAGGCCAGTACAATTTTGAACTAATTCGCTTACGGGCAAAAAAGAGTGTCTTAATCGTTAATTCATCTTTTAGCCCCGGGCGAATCAATTCCGCTTCATATTCTGTTAATTTCCGGGCTAAATCGGAATTTTTGCTCACGGCAAACCCGCCAATCACCGTTGAAAACGGTTTGTTCCACTGTGTACTGAAAAAGGATACATCGGCGATCATACCATTAGGAATCCCCTTATACGAACCTCCGAATCCATGGGTACAATCCTCAATGACAGTTAGATTATATTGATCGGCAATTTTTAAAATTTCATCCAGATCAGGAGACAATCCAAACGTATTCTGGGCCAGTATTACCCGGGTATTGGGAGTAATTTTACTCCCGATTTTTTCAATGTCCATATTATACGTTTTAGGATCAATATCCACGAAGACCGGTTTTGCACCCAAATACAAGATGGGATTGACCACGACAACGCAAGTAAACGCCGGCAAAATTATTTCATCACCGGCTTTAATATCAAGGGCTTTCAAAATCGTGTATAATGCCACCCGGCCTTTCCAGTACAGGGTAATCTGAGTGGGATCAACTGAAAAATATTGTGCTAGTTCCTGATGCATAACTACTACTCTTTGGGATAATCCTCTGTGGAACGGGTTAGTTTTGTGAATGTTTCACTTGCCCCTTTTTTCAAAATAATAAAATCCAATACTCCCCGAAGAAATCCATAACCATAACCAAAATGATAGATACTGAATATTAATGGCATTATCGGGATATATTTCCATTTTGAAGGTATGATACATGCCGAAATTGAAGCCCCGACTGTACTTGAAAAATAGATAATCAATAAGCCAATAAAAATCTTTAGAAGAAAAATGTTAAAAACAGACAATACCGCCAGTAAAATCAGAGTACTAACAAACATACCCGGAACAATATGGCGTAGAGCCTCAAGAATTTTATGCTTTTGAATTACTCTGACCTTCCAGTAGCCATATTGCATGTACTGTTTAAATAAGGCAATTATGGAAGCCCGTGGGTAATACCAGGATTTTATCTCCGGTGATTGCCAGATTTTACCACCGGACCGAGTGAGACGAAGATTTAATTCATCATCCTGATTACGAACGAGCTCTTCATCAAAAAGCCCTATTTTATCGAATACTTTCCTGGGATAACAGCCATAGGTGATGGTATCGACATAACCTTCGTTCTCTTCGTAATGGGATTTCGCCCCCCCCACTCCAAACGATGTTTTAAAAGCAATACTGACAGCGTTCTGAATGTAACCTTTCGCTTTTGTTCGAGCAGCTCCACCGACATTATCTGCGTTCGTCTTTTCAAGAACCATAATACATTTGGAGATATAATCGTTTGCATATTCGGTATGGGCGCCCATGATTACGATTACTTCACTCTTGGAATATTTTATTCCAACATTTAATGCTGACGGAACAATTTTCCGCGGATTATCTAATAGTTTAATATATGGATAGCTATGCATGTAAATCTTAAGAATTTCCCTTGTCCGATCGTCACTCATTCCATCAATAACCAACACTTCAAGCAGCTCCTTTGGATAGTTCTGGGCAATGATTGAATCAAGGCATTTGCCGATATAGTTCTCTTCGTTGCGACAAGGAATAATTACTGATACTGATGGTTTCATATCTGGTTTTTCAATGACTTTCATAAGGATTTAGTATAATTCCTAAAAATAATGAATTCAAATTCATTTGCTTATAGTACCGGACTTACGTTTGTTCCGGGTAACAATCTGATAGTAATAATTATCCATCCTCTGTACATTTTCGTTCCAATCATAATTCTTTGCAACAAACTGACGGCCAGATTTCCCCATACGAGTTCGAAGTTTAGTATCACTTACCAACTGGAAAATTCTGTCCGCAAGCACATTTTCATTCCGCGGTTCTGCCAGTAAACCGGTTTCACCGTCGATGAGCACTTCCGGTAATCCGCCGATATCCGATGCAATAACCGCAACTTCACAAGCGGAAGCTTCCAGAACTGAGACGCCAAAACTTTCGCGGACGATACTCGGTACACATAAGATATCCATCCGGTTCAGATATTGCGGAACAATGGAATGGGAAATTTCACCGGGCAATTCAGTTATTCTGTCCAGGGATAATTGTTTGATTAATATCTGGATTTCCTTGCGTAGTGGTCCGTCACCCACGATCAGTAGACGCAACTTTTCAGCTGTATCATTTTGACCCTCTTTTTGAAGTCTGTCAAGTACAATTCTGAATGCTTTAATAAGATATATCGGTCCATATTTCTCTTCCTGGCTTTTTACCATCCCGATGGTAATGACTGAATTATCCTTTTTCCCCGTCGGTTTAAATAAATCCAGATCTACTCCAAAGGGAGTAATGAAAATGTCTTCTGTTGGTTTATAGATTGATTCAATTTGGGATTTCATAATCCGACTAGTGGAGGCTATTCTGGTCGCGGCAGTCAGATTCTTTTTAATAATGTTGAACAATAATTTGTTTTGATAAGGGACATCAAATACATCTGAACCCCAGACTGATAATAAAGTCGGATAAAAATTGACCAGCCGTGACAAAGTTCCATAACCACTGGCATAATGCGTATTTAATATGTCCGGGCTTATTTTATTGATAATTGATTTTGCTTTGGGAAAGCTCAGATAATAACCAAGGGGCGGTCTAAAAGGTAAAATTTCGATTTGAACTCCCGGATCAAGGGGATGAATCGCCGGAGGATTCAAGGAAATCAGCCAAACGTCATGTCCCAGTTGCCGGAGCGCATTGGCCCACCTGACACAGTGAATACTCCGGGCATTACCTAACAGACAAATTTTCATATCAAACACTCAATAAAATGCGGAGAATATAAGTCAAGTCCGTACACTGTTTGCTTCCATTAAGACAAATTTTTCAGACAGGATAGATCTTACATAGTTAGCAAACCGGAATATTCCATAAAATATTAAAAATACCAATGTCATTTCATATAAGGTCAGGAGAGTAAAATACTGGACAAAAAATGTCAACATGCTCAACATGCAGAATAGCAGAGTAAAATAGACGATCATCGGATTTTTAGTCGTAAAAGCCTTGTAATACAGGAAATAACTCACTAAAGCAAACAAAACCGTCATGAAAAAAGAAAACAGGGCGCCACCGATTATATAATATACACCATAAGCAGAACCAACGTTAGAAGCGATTTGAGGTGCCGTTTCAAAAAAGCCCCCCCCAACATAAACTGCCGGATTGATCATATTCGGATTACCAGTCAGGAAATTTTTCATATTTATAAATGAAGATAGTAATGTCCAACCAGGCATAATGTCAGGTGTAGTCATCCAGGAATCAAGAACAATCATGCTTGACATCGTATAATTAAGCGATTGTTTCATCAGGAATTCATAGATACCTTCGTTTGTCACAGAAAAAGTCCCCCAGGCAAGTGTCAAAACAAGCCAGAACAGATTCATTGTAAGCAGTAATCCCAACAGAACTTTAAAAACACTCCATAACTGTTTCTTTGGTTCCTTGTTAACATTATGATATAAAAATGCAAATATGATTATCCACATCAGATGGTATTTCACCTGGATGGAAGCAATCGCTAGAATCAAACCAACGATGGTCAAACCATTTATTATTTTATTTTTGGATGAACGATAAATAAAAATCAAATAAATAAAACAAACTTGTCCTATTCCAATGAAGTGGGCAGCTAATCCCTTTACCATCATTAATTCGAACCTGTAGTCCCCCAAAAAACTCCAGCCGCCGTATTTACTTAGTAATCCACGTACTCGGTTATAGACTACAGCAATAACAATCCAGGAAACTATTACTATAAATGGCTGAAAGTGTTGATAGGATTGAAAAATCAGATCAAAGTCCTGCCTGGGAGTTTTATCATCATGATAGATATAGCTGAAAAGGAAACCAACAAGCCAGATGAGTATTAGATTCGCCAGAACAAACAAATGAACCCGAAGAGTAACAGGATGAAAACCTAGTATTCCAAGTACTAAGTTCACAGTCAAACTAATGATTACAAAAGGCCAGGCGGTCAATGTGAAGGGTGTTATCCAGTTATGAACCCGACGAAATTCTATAATTGTCAATATTAAAATTACTCCAAAAAACATCAGACTGGTCAGTTTGTCTATCATAAGCCGGCCTGATGCAATATGGGTTCAACAGTATCTTTATGGACGTCTTTTATTTTACCCGACCAGGAATAAATCAAACCAAGTAAATAAATCGAAGATTTTAGGGACACTCGATATCGGATTCGATAAAGATAGAAGAAATAGAGAATAAAAAACAGACGCCAGATCAGCCATATCCTATGGGAATAGAAATTCTTCATATCCACGGTTCGGTTTAATGCAAACAACAGTACTTTCTTTTCAATTTTCTTATCCAGATACAGATGTGACGATATCCCAATTTTATGAAAAACCTTACTGTCCGCAACACAGCCCATTTTCTGTCCTGCTCTTTTCATCCGCATGCTGAATTCAAAATCTTCTTCGCCAAAGAAGAACTGTTCGGTCAGTTGTCCAAATTTTTCAATACTTTTACGGGGCAGACATAAAGCACAGCCATTTATAAAAGTGATCGGATGCAGTGTCCCAGATTGAATGCTTTTGTAGTATTTCGTCTGGCCCCAGGGCAGAATAGTTCCACCAGCGTTGGCGATTTGGCCCGGTTGGTCGTATTTGTAAATAGCTGATTGAAGCGCTGCAAAATCAGGATTATCAATTGCGTGACGAACTAATTCAGAAATTGTATTGGGTTGGATGACTGTGTCATTATTCAATAAGACATAGAAATCAGGATTGAATTGTTCACGCGCCACGCGAATCCCAATATTATTTGCTACTGCAAATCCTGAATTTTCATTATTTGCCAGAAGATATATGCAGGAATTTCCGATATCGGAGTTTAAACTGTATTTCCGGTTTAGAATTTTACCGGTACATATATCAAGCGGTTTGCTTACTAATGGATAGAAGAGATCGGGAAATTGGCTGTTAATTGGTTCATCAGGTTGTCCGGTGCACCAGCGATAGATGTGAACATAAGAATTATCAGCAGACGCATTATCAATCAGGATAACACGAAAATTCGGATAGTCCGATTTCAGGACAGTTTCCAGACATTCAAGGGTATCCCGCCAGGAATTCCAATTCAGTATTATAATTGCAACACCGGGATATTCAGATTTCATTCATCTCCGTCTGGAAATTCTTCCGCCTTCGTAGAATAAAACCAACCAGTAGACAACATAAGAGTATCTCTGCACTGGTAAAGGCAATTGCCGCACCGACCAGATTCCACTTCAAAGCCAACAGATAGCAAATAATCAGGTTCATGATGCCGGTTATCAAGACACTTTTTGAAAATTCATTCTTTAAACCAAAATTCGTCATAAAAATGATTCCAAGAATGTAATTAATAACCCCGAACAGAATCACAAAAGCGCCGATCTGAATAACAATTTTTGCGGCAATCAGATCAGGGCCAAGCGTAAGTTTAGCAATCGGTTTCGCCAGGAATAAAATCAGAAATGTTACCGTTCCGCCTAACATGACCATATATTTTAATATGGTCTTGATGGATCGAATACTTTTACGCGGATCAGAAACGCGCAAGCGGGACACATAGGGAAACAGGGTCTGTGTAATCGGCTCAAATATTGACTGCATAACCTTAACGATTTTCTCACCGGCGCTGTAAATACCAACAACTTCCATATTGGAAACCGCACCAAGAATAATCACATTTGAATTGCGATATAGATTCATACCAAAAATAGAAGCAAATAACGGCCAACCCTCATATAGATAGGCTTTCATTTTAGTAAAACTTGGAAATTGATATCGAATATTAAATTTCCGGTATATGAAACCCAAACTGGCTAATCCCGCCAGTAACAAAGAACCACCGTTTAAGATGGGAATAATGTAATAATCCTCTCGCTGCTTAACAAATATAAAAATAAACACTATATAACATACCCGGCCGATTAAATTGATAATATTCAAATAGTGCATCTCTTCCGTGCCAATGAAAAACCAAAGCGCCATGAACACATTTGCCGGTACGATTATATAAGTTACCATGTAAACCAGTTGCTCCGCTCTCAGTGTGGGCCAAACATTGATTAAGATCAACATTCCTAAAAGTCCCACAACCGTGAAAATTAATTGTATGGTAATAATTGTGGAATACACTTCTGAACGTTTATTAATATCGTCTTTGTTCTGGGCAATCATCTGTACACCGGTAATCGAAAAACCATATTCTGCGATAATCCGGAAATAATAACTCACTGCCAAAGCCAGACTGATGACTCCAAATTTTTCCGCCCCAATAACCCGGACAATATAGGGAATTGTTATTAATGGGATTAAATAGTTAAAAACCTGAAAAATCCCATAGTTGGTAAAATTCAAAAACAGCTTTTTATGCTCTTTATTTTTAAATCTGTTAATCAATAGCATGCAAGGGTTAAGAGACTGTTGAGGTCAGATCTGCCTTGATTCGTTTCCCGATAACTGAAGACGCATTTACTCCGACTTGAAAACAGAACCATAGAAATCCAAGGCTAATTGTCATCATTATACGTTTCGGACGGCTTTTTCGGTATGGCGGAATTGCATGGTCAAGGATTTTAATATGACTGAGGTTGATCATATTCTGCAGGATAAACATTTCTTTTTGTTTTGTCAGCTCAGTAAATATCGTCGTCTGTATCTCCATATTTCGTCGTAACCGCAGCTCTTCAATTTGATTTTTAGGTGCTATTATATTGGTGATTTTCTCTAAAAATACCTCAAGATTTACTTCGGCAACTTTGATACTGTCCTGTATCTCCTGAATACGTTTTTTTAGATATTCATACTGTTCATAATATTCTTTTTGGACTTGATTCTGTACAATTTTGTCCAGGATTTCAACCATTTGATTCGCAACTGCTGCGGATAACTCTGGATTTTTCAATGTTATTGACAAATTAAGTATATTATTATCAGGATCTAAACCTATCGAAATGACTTCTTCACGCATCTTCTTAAGAGCTTTTCCAAATATCTCTGATTCATTTTTACCTTCAATATCGACCAAATCAATCAAGCGTCCTTCTTTTGTACCCTCAAGATTATTCACTGTGAAATGACTGTCCAGTAATTCACGCAGTAACCGTCGAGATACAAGAATTCCCAGATACATTTCCTGACTCTGACCTGATGCCATAGGAAGATCCAATCCTGCCATTCCAGCTAAAGCAGATATTTTCCCGTTTACACCCGTCGCAAAATTAGCCGCAGATGGTAATATGGATACATTGGCGGTGTATTCTTTTTCAATCACAAAGAAAACAATGAATATTATTGATAGGCCAGCCACTACCAAGATGATAAGATTTAAAATCCAGTGCCGTAGAATGGTCGCTACAATAGGGTATTTTTGGTTTATCATACTTCCCCTTTAATAGGTTTTAAAGTCCAAAACTTTTTAGAACTAATAAAACAGTTGTCACTTGTGATATAATGCTCAATGCGCGTAAGGCTAATTCACCTATATCATACTCATATCTTTGAGAAACAAAAAGACGATCGCCCGGATCGATTGTATATCCCTTATCAACATCCAACCAATTTTCTGTGTCGAATTTAATCAGTTTAACTTCTTTCTTTTTGGCTCTTTCCTTAAACCCACCGGCGGATGTAATATAATCTAGATAGGTCCAATCAGGATTAAATTTTATTATCCCAGGCCGGACAATTGCACCACTGATATATATATATTTTTTATCAGAACCAATTTCAATGACATCATCATTTTTCAAAACAATATCCTGATTTAAATCTTTATCATTAAATACTTTTGAAAAATCACAGGAAACGATTTTTAAATTTTCCTTTGTTGAACTCGTCCAGTAATTTCTTTCAATGCGCGTCATGCCCACTGGAAAGGCTTCTACCATCCGATCCAAATCATTCTCACCCGGTACATTGTCCTCACGAACAACACAGGACATTTTTAAGCTGACATATGGTGTAAAACCCCCCGCCTGATTGATGATTTCGCTTAGTGTGGTCTGATTATCAACAATCGGATATACACCGGGATAAATAACTTCACCTTTTACCCATACAGAGGCCCGGGAATGATATAGCGGTTTCCGCCTGATATATATTCTATCATCCTGAATTAATTGAAATTCTTTTTCAGAAGGAAATTGGAGCGTTATTAACCGAAAATCATCCCGATCCCGGTTGAACCGATAAATCATGATATAATTGGAATCCGCCGAAGGCAACATTCCTCCGGCAATATCAACGGCATTCAATAATTTATCACCTGGTTTAAATTCAAAGGTGATTGGCTTTCCAACTAATCCTTCAATACTGATTAAACCCCCGGTAGTATCTTTAAAAGGTATATGAATAATATCATTATCCATTAAATAGGGATTTTCTTTAGCGGAACCGGTCACTCTGAACTTCAGGATATCGCAGGATAGTAATTGAGTATTACGCAAAATTTTTACATTCCTTAAAGATGCTATTTCTAACTGAGGAATAAGTAAGGTATCATTTTCATAGGTGGTAATAATCGGCTCAATTACATCATAGAGCCGGTTACTGGAATTAAGGTTCACATCATCAAAACGGTTCAATGCCCCTGTAAGGTAAACCTGAATAGGATGTATTTTATCGAAGTAAACTTCAATTACCGCATTGGAAAAATGTTTTTTCAGATGAGTAGATACTATCTTTTTTGCATTATTCACGCTGAATCCGCGAATAAAAATACCCGGTGCATCTGAAATAAACAGATATCCATCCGATGACACTATAACACTATAGGTTTTAAACTCGGGACCCGAAAAATCCACTTTAATAAATAATTCATCACCGGAATCGATAATGTATTCGTCCGGATTGATGGAATTATAGATACCGGAAAGATTTCTGCCGGATGTTTCTTCACCTGATCGCCGAAAATATATTTTGTCAAAATATACTTCGATTTCCGAATTGGGAAAATGTTTTTTCAGGTGAGTCAATATTAATTTTTTCGCATCATTTAAAATGAGTCCCCGAATATAAATACCTGGAGCATCGGGAATAAATAAATATCCATCCGATGATACTTTGACACTATAGGTTTTTAACTCGGGGCCCGGCATATCAATTTTAATAAAAAATTCATCGCCGGAATCAACAATATATTTATCCGGATTGATAGAATAATAGGTCCCGGAAAGATTTCTGCCGGCTGTTTCTTCACCTGAACGTCGCAATTGAAGTGACGATTTTATGGAAGTAGGATCTATGCCTGAGACCAATTGGTTCTGTGCGAAAAGACTCGCCAGACACAACACTGTGTGGATAATAACGAAATACTTTTTATACAATTATACTCCCATCTTCAATAAAAATTACATATCCATCTTATGCCTTTGACATCCCTTCGGGATATTGCTTCTTATAATAATCAAGATATTCCCCGGATTTCAAAGGTTTCCACCAGTCTTCATTTTTCATGTACCAACCCACTGTTTCCTTGATCGCATCTATGAATCGGTGTTCCTGAGTCCAGCCCAGGGCTTTCAGTTTGGACGCATCCAGCGAATATCTGCGGTCATGACCAATCCGGTCTGCAACTGGTTTTATCAGTGACTCTGGTTTGCCAGTCAACTTTAAAATCAATCGGGTGATTTCAATATTTTCCTTTTCACTGCCGCCGGCAATATTGTAGACTTCACCCAGTTTACCGTTTTTCAATGCATATTCGATCGCTGTACAATGATCTTTCACGTACAACCAATCCCGAATATTTTTACCATCCCCATACAACGGAAGTGATTTATCCTCTATTGCATTCGTAACGAATAGCGGTATCAACTTTTCTGGATATTGATAGGGGCCGTAATTATTGGAAGCCCGGGTAATGATAACCGGCAGTTGATAGGTATTAAAATAGGAATAAGCCAGGCGGTCGCCACCGGATTTACTGGCAGAGTAAGGATTGCCCGGTTTCAGAGGTGATTCTTCAGTAAAGGAACCGGATTCAATGGAGCCGTAAACTTCATCGGTACTGATCTGAATGAAGCGCTCAAGGCCGTACTTCCGGGTTGCTTCCAGGAGAACATACACGCCGTACATATCCGTGCGGATAAAATCTTCCGCATCGCCGATACTACGATCCACATGACTTTCTGCGGCAAAATTTATCAAATAATCCGGTTTATATTCCTCAAAGATTTGATTAACAATCGTTGGGTCACAGATGTCCCCTTTGATGAACACATAGTCGGGATTATTTTTCAGATCGATTAAGTTTTCCGGGTTGCCGGCATAGGTCAATTTATCCAGATTAATGACCTTGATTTGTCCATATTTTTCAAACAAAAAATGAATATAATTACTGCCGATAAATCCGGCACCGCCAGTGACTACATATACTTTTTTCTTACTCATTCTTTTTCTCTTTTTCAGTATTTTTCATATTCGATTATACGGATGTAAATTACAGTCATTCATAGTCATTCATAGTCATTCATAGTCATTTGTTGTCGTTTGTAGCTTTACCTATAGATTTTATGTAATTGTTCAGTTTAACTCCCAGATTATTTATTTCCTTTATTAAATCCTCATAATCATCATCTACGATTAGTGCTCTATTATTTGCTTTTGTTAACCACGTTTTTGCTTCATACAAGGATCCTCTTGAATAATAACTGAAATTTTTAACTTCCCTGTAATGATACCGTCCGAATCCTTCGCTTAAGTTTGCTGCAACCGAATCAATTGCCCTGATTAGTTGCTTGCCAATCGTATCTTTTTCAAAATGCTCCCATTCCTTCATAATATTCCAGATTCGTTCTCCTAAATCCATTGCTAAATTGTAGACATTCAACTCTTCCAGCTTCATTTTACATCTTTCAGAATTAAAATTACAATCACTTCCTCTCGAATCACAATAAATTACGACCGAATTACCATTGAATTACCATCGAATTACAGCCGAACTTTTCTCCCGATACAATCATATAAAAAGCCCTTTTTTATGACCATATCCGGTTCATAAATATTACGGGCGTCAATCAGCACCGGTTTCTTCATGACCGATTTGATATAATCCAGGTCCATATTCCGGAATTCATTCCACTCAGTCAGGATAATCAACGCATCAACATCTTTGACAGCATCCTCCGATGAAGCCACATAGGTGATCTGGGGATAATGCTTGCACATTTCATTCATGGCTTCCGGATCGTAAGCTTTAATTTGACCACCCTGCTTCAGAATTTCACCAATAACTGTTAGGGCCGGAGCATCGCGGACGTCGTCGGTATTTGGCTTAAATGCCAGACCCAGCAGCCCAATCGTTTTCCCTTTTAAATTGGGAACAAACTTCAACAATTTCTCAACCACTCTTAATTTCTGTCGATGATTAACATCAATCACCGCTTCCACGATTGTGGCTTTCAAACCGACCTGCTCGGCAATTTTTGTCAGTGCCAATGTATCTTTCGGAAAACAGGAACCTCCATAACCGGGCCCCGCATGTAAAAATTTCGGAGAGATTCGTCCATCAAGTCCCATCGCTTTCGCAACCATCTGGGCATTCGCACCAACCTTTTCACAGATATTAGCGACCTCATTGATGAACGATATTTTTGTCGCCAGAAATGCGTTGGATGCATACTTGATCATTTCAGCCGTACGGACATCGGTACCAACAATCGGTGTCTCAATCAGGTAAAGAGATCGGTAAATCCCTTTCATGATATTCAATGCTTTTTCCGAACTGGTTCCTAAAACTACCCGATCCGGTCTCATAAAATCACCAACCGCAGATCCTTCCCTTAAAAACTCAGGATTGGAGACGATATCAAACATATCTTCGGAAATACCCTTTGATAAAAGACGTTCCCTGATTTTATCACCGGTACCGACAGCTACCGTACTTTTAGTCACAATTATTTTGTAACTGTCAATCACTTCCGCAAGTTTATCGACAACGTTAAATACGTAACTGAGATCGACTTCACCATTTTCCGCTGAGGGTGTTGGAACTGCGGAGAAAATAACCCGGGAATTTTTAATCGAATTTTCCAAATCAGTGGTAAAACTCAACCTACCCTTATCAACATTCTTTTTGACCAGATCCAATAAACCCGGTTCATATATGGGCAATATGTCGTTTTTTAACTTTTTAATTTTTTCTTCATCAATGTCGACACAAATAACTTCATTTCCGAAATCCGCCAGGCCGGTTCCCGATACTAATCCGACATACCCAACCCCAATCATTGCAATTTTTTCCATGAAATCTCCTCCTGAGTAAAGAAATTTATATATATTTTTAAGAATTTACGACAGGTGCTACGATCTGTTTTTATGTATCAAATTTGCTAATTTTGCCTCTTCTGTTTCTTCCGTCGACAGCACGCCGAAAATTTGGGCATCGCAACGCTAAATCGCAAGGTTTTTTTATTGGTAACCGGATATTCGACGGATCACCCACTCTGCAATCAATACAAATAGCAATAATACAAATATTCCCGGCCAGCGCCACAGTTTTAACTTGTGAAAACTGGTATGTGTTTCTGAATCAAAGGAAATCACGCCTGCAATATTCCGGTAATTATCGGGAGTAAAGTACGATCCGCCGGTCCTGTTTGCAATTCCCTTCAGTGTTTCAACGTCCTGTCGGATATTCTGATGTTCCACAGAATTCCGAAGTACCTGGATGCTTTTTCGGTATTCTCCCAGATTAAACTCAGCGCTAGCGGCACTAATGATAATTTGATGATCTCCTTCGCTCTTTAACGGAATTTCTCCCCGGTATTTGACACCATTCCATTGAATGAGAAAATTAGTTGAATTGTTCCCTGCATCGATCAGTTCAGCAGTCAACATTGCATTTGGAACAATCCCGCCTTTAATATCGGTGATGATACCGGTCACTTCCGCAAGTTCACCTTTGAGATAGATATCTTTATTCAGTGAAAATTGTAAATTTGATGTGCTTAATGTATCGGTAAGCCACTTCAAAACAGACGTCATCAGCTCTGTGTAAATGTAATGATTATTGGCGCCTGTTGTCATCATATCCCAACGCCACAGATCAACTCCGCTGACAAATGCCTTTCGGATACCATCCGCTTCACTTAGAGACAGGATTGGCATCGGTTTTTGATCGCCGGATTCAATAATGGAAATGTAATCATCGGATAATTGAATTTCTTTAAACGGCATTCCGACGGGTGGTAAATCCGCCCAGTCACTTTTGTACTGTTTTTCCGATTGCAAATTCATTAACACCGGGTGATTTTGATTCTCTTCATTAATCCGGCACAGAACAGAAAGGATTTTAGATTCAATTAATCGATGTTTTCGAATGACTGGTTCTGAAAAAACACGATTCAGTTTGTCAGGCGTAATTGTCGGTAAATACTGAATATATTCCGCCGGTCTGTCCTGAGATATTTTTGATGATACTTGATTTAATTGATTCTCAGTGATATCATTTGACGGAAATCCGAATAATGCAACAGCATCCCATTTCATTTGGAATGGGTCGGACTCAGAGCCGGTGTGCCATTTTCCCTGAAAACTAAGAAGGTCAATTATTTCCATTTCAGGAAATGTCCTCGCCATTAAGGAAAAAAAACGACCATTAAAACTGTTCTGGCCCTGGATAATAACGAGTCGTTGCTTATTATTATTTACCCGCAACAGAGATTTCTGCTCGTTATTCAGCGGATTTCGGTCGTGAGTCGTATCAATCAGAACGCTGTAATACGCAATGCCTGCCTGATCTGGAATTGTGGTAAATTGAACGGTACTTGCTAAGGATTTCTGATAGGTGGGAATTGTTTTTTTCTGAATGATCTGACCATCTCTTTTTAACCAAACTGTTGTTGGATTTCCATATCCCAGCGATAATACACGTGCTTCTATCAAAATACTGTCACCGATACTGGCTTTGGAGGGCATGGACAAATCGATTATTGCCGGGTCCATAATTAAAATACTGTCACCAATCCCGATAGGATAGACAGGAAATCTTGGATGCATTTTTAATAACAACGGATCTTCACCCGAGGTTGAAACCCCATCACTTACAATGACTGCGGCTCTGATATTCCAATCGTCCTGATTATTTTCACAGTAATCTATTACACTCGAAATATTCGTACCGTCACTGTCAAAAGACAATTCCGTAGGGTACTTTACTTCTCCATCGACTTGCAATCCGAAGGGCAGTATTTCAACATGTGCGTCATGTCGTTCAATCAGATCTTTCAGATTAGTAACAATTGAACGGACCGAATCAGCAGAAATCCCGTTATGTGCAATCATACTGAGGGATTGATCGGCAAATAAAACAACAAGAGGTTTATGATTTTTCCGAATTTCCCAGCTGATCAGCGGTTTTAAAATTAAAACCAGAATACAAAAAAATACAACGTTGCGTAATAGTATCAAAACCGGAAAAGACCAATCAGATTGTGAGCGTCCGCGTCGGTAGCTGAGGTACAGGACAATCAAAACAGCAATAATAACCGGTAAAATCCAGAGTGTTAAATTTTGAAACTGAATGGATAGTGAATGCATGAATTAAAAATCATTTTCCAGCGTTAAATTCGGAACGGCCGAAATGCTACTGGATGAAAATAATTGGCGGATATATAGCTCACGGCCGGTACGCGAAATCATTGCAGCGTTATCTGTACAATATTCCAGAGATGGAAAATATACCGAAATACCGTATTGCATCGAAATCTCACTGATCCGGCTCCGCAACCTGGAGTTGGCGGCAACCCCTCCCGCCAGTACCAGTTTCCGGCATTCTTTCTGGATTGCTGTTTCGATGGTGTTGGTCACCAATACATCCACAATCGCCTCCTGGTAAGATGCACAGAGATCATTTTTGTGTTTTTCAGCCCATTCACTTCCCTTTTGTCTGACCAAATAGAGCAATGCTGTTTTTAAACCGCTGAAACTGAAATTTGTGGGATTATCTTTAATGTTTGCCCGTGGAAAATGATAAAACTCGGGTTTACCGATCCGCGCCAGACGATCAACAATGGGTCCTCCGGGATAGCCCAGATTTAAAATCCGGGCAGCCTTATCGAAAGCTTCACCGGCGGCGTCATCAATGCTTCTTCCAAGAATTGTGTAATCATGAAAATCTTTTACGAATATTATTTGTGTGTGTCCACCGGAAACGAGCAGACATAAAAACGGATAGTCCAGTTCGGGATGATCAAGGAAATTCGCCATAATATGGCCTTCAACATGGTTGACTCCCAAAAGAGGCTTTTCTGTGGCAAATGCCAGCCCTTTGGCAAAACTTAAACCGACCAGCAGTGCGCCCATGAGACCCGGTCCGCGGGTGACGGCAATTCCATCGATATCTGTCAACTCAACCTGTGATTTATCAAGTGCCTCTTTAACAAGGTTTTCAAGAATACGCATATGTTCTCTGGAAGCAAGCTCGGGAACAACACCGCCATATTGCTGATGCATTAATTGTGAACTTACAAGATTTACCAATACCGTTTTATCATCTAAAACAGCAACTGAGGTCTCGTCGCAAGACGTTTCAATCCCAAGTATTTTCATCTATCTTTCCCGTACTATCCGAACTTCAATTCTCCGCGGTGTCATATTACTCCAACTCAATACCCCCTCCGGCAGTTCCACGGTGGGAACATAATAATTTTCACCGAATTTCCAGTTTTCTTTAAAATTGAAATAGACATTGATATCTTCCGGTTGGATGGTTGTCAATTGGCTGATCGCAGAGGAAACCAATAACGATATTTCTGAAGGACTCAGTTCGACATTTATGCGGTTAGGCACACCGAGCAGACGAACCGGAATATTGGTCACAACCTGCTCTCCAATTTGCTCGACAGACTGGTAGAAATGAACTTTATAGGCGTTTGCCTGAATATTATCTTCAACCGGAATTTCCAGACCGAGGTCAATTTCAACGGGTGCAATAACGGAGCTCTTTTGAAACGGCTCTGTAAATACTTCTTTATATTTTTTCATATAGGTCCGGGGACCACTTAACAGCACACTATCAGGAGAAATAATCGGTTTGTTTACAGAAATATATCCGGGTGCTGTCTTTATATCGGTGCGCAAACGGACAGGCACACGTAGCATATCCAGACGATCCAACTCTACTTGAAGAGATTCCGGGTATACAATATGGTTGAAAGTGACATTGACATTGCGTGGAATAATTATCTTTTCGGCATTCTCTGAAAAATAATCATTCAGATTATAAACATAATACCAGCGAATGGATTCCACGTCAAGAACAAATTTAAATGCATATTTACGTGTGGTCAACAGGTAAAACAGATCAACGCCTCTTCCGGAAAAATTTGCCTGAATATGGCTAGGAATTTTTTCTTTAAGCGTTTTTCCTTCTTCAATGTTAATAATCTCCAAAGGAGTATCGATGGTATAAGTATAGTGATTACCAAGAATCGTAAAGAACCATATGATTATTGTCAGTATCAGTATTCCGATTTTTATACGGGTATTTTTCAGAAACCAATTAATAAACTGACGGCCAATTTTAATAAAGATAGATTCATCAGCCATATTTTTTTTCCAATCCAAAATTAATGAATTAACGTCTGAAAATAACATAGGGGCTTGTTAATATCAAGCCCCTATATTTGATTTTACACTAAGATAACTGCTATGAAGCGTTGCTTACTTTGCTTCCTCTGGTTTATCCGATTCATCTTGTTCTTCAAGTTTTTCAGCCTTTTTGCTTGTTTTCTTGGTAGCAGTTTTCTTTGGTGTAGCTTTTTTAACCGTTTTCTTTTTGCTACCCGCGTCTTCTTCCGATTCCGGTTCTGCCTTTTTAGCAGTTTTTTTCGGTGCTGGTTTTGTTTCAGCTTCGGTTGCAGGTTCTTCAGTTTTCGGAGTTACTTTCTTCTTGGCAGCCTTTTTGGGGGCTTCTTCCTTTTTTACCTTTTCTACAGTTTCTGCCTCTTTTTTTGCCTTTTCTGACTTTGCGATTTTATTCCGGATTTCATCGGGAATCTTTATTTTGTCAGAAAGATCGGCTTGCTGCAGCATGTAAGCCTCAACATCGTCTTTGGGCTCTTTAGGAATTGCCTGGTCCCTGGAGAGAACAATCCGTTTTTCATTTTTATTGACTTCCAGAACCTTCAATTGAAGTTTTTCACCGACACTAATCGCTTTACTGACATCGTTCCGGTCTTTTTTGGGCATCTGTCCAATGGGAACGATTGCGTCTACATCGTGTTCCAGATTAACGACAATGACTTTTTCGGTAATCTTTGCCACTTCACCTTCAACAATAGAACCTTCGGTATAAATTCCTTCGATCATTGGCCATGGATCTGTTTCTGCCTGTTTTACGCCAAGGGTAATCTTACGGTTTTCTTTGGATACTTCCAGGATCCGAACATCAATCTCATCCCCGCGTTTAATAACTTCACGCGGATGACGGATTTTCCGGGTCCATGAAAGATCGGAAATGTGCACAAATCCATCAATACCTTCCTGCAATTCAATAAACACTCCATAAGGAGTCAGATTGCGGACAATACCTTTGTACGTTGAGCCAGGAACATAAGTCTGCTCGATCGTTTCCCATGGGTCCGGTTCCAGTTGTTTAAATCCGAGTGAGATTTTCCGATCTTCACCATCGATGTTAAGAACTTTCGCTTCAATCTCTTCACCCAGGCTAAACACCTCAGACGGATGTTTGATATGCTGAGTCCACGAGATTTCCGATATATGGATCAGGCCTTCGACGCCCTTTTCCAGTTCGACAAAAACACCATAATTGGCAATATTGACTACTTTACCTTTCACAATGGAGTCCATCGGATACCGCTCTTCAATACCTTCCCAAGGATGCGGCGTCAACTGCTTTAATCCAAGAGACACTCGCTGTTTATCGGAGTCGTAATCAATAACCTTGACGGTAAGTTCATCATCCATTCCAACAACTTCCTTCGGATGATTGACACGTCCCCAGGAAAGATCAGTAATATGGAGCAGTCCGTCCAGGCCACCCAGGTCGATAAACACACCAAAGTCCGTAATATTTTTAACCCGTCCTTTGAGAACATCGCCCACTTTGATCTTTGAAAGCAGGTCATCACGTTTTTCTTTCATGCTTTCTTCAAGGATATCTTTGCGGCTGAGTACGATATTTTTCCGCAGCTCATTCAATTTCACAATCCGGAATTCGAATGTTTTTCCAACATAGGAATCAAAATCCGTTACCGGACGAATATCGATCTGTGATCCCGGCAGGAATGCATCAATACCCATGATATCAACGACCATACCGCCCTTAATCCGGTTGGTAATACGTCCTTCAATCGTCTCAGCTGTATCGTAAATATCCCGGACTCTTTCCCAGACTCGCATAAAGTCGGCTTTTTTCTTGGAGAGAATCATTTGTCCGTTTTCATCTTCAAGAACGTCGACAAACACTTCAATCTGGTCACCGACTTTCGGACCTTCGCCCTCTTCAAATTCATCCCGCGAAATGACGCCTTCGGATTTAAAACCCACATCCATCAATATTTCATTATCATTTACCGTAACAATCGTTCCGATAATCCGCTGTTCCTGTGAGATATCCCGGAGTGAACTTTCGTAGATTTTTCGCTGTTCTTCATCCACATCTTTATGGATTTTATCTAAGTCTTTTAATTCAAATACACGAATTTCTTCGGAAAGCGGACCGCTTCTAACCAATTCGGTTTTATATGGTACGCCGTCATCGTTTGTTTCAGATGGTTTTTCAACAATTTGTTCATCTGCTTCAACCGGAGCTTCAACAGCTTCCGTTTCAGGCTCAGCCTTCAGTTCTGTTTCTTCTACAGTCGGAGTTTCATCGATTTCTTCGACTTTTTCCGGTTCTTCTACAACTGCTTCTTCCTGTGATTCAGGCTCAGCCTGAGTTTCAAATTCGGCAGGAGTTACTTCAGGGTTGGTATTTTCCGAAACCTCCTCTGAAGGGTTAGGGGTTAATTGTTTTTCTTCTTCTGTCATGGAACGAGTTCCTTCGGTTTTGGGTTAATTTTTCACTCATGTTAATTCTAAATTCAATCTGATTTTTCCCGGATGATCGATACAATTTGATCAACCTGTTCCTGAAAACTTAAATTGCTTGTATTAATCGTTATCGCATCTTCGGCTTTTTTTAACGGTGAATGGGAGCGTGATGAGTCAATCTTATCGCGTTTTTTTAATTCTATGACTATTTCTTCAATTGTCAGCGACTGACCGATTTTCCGGTAATCGTTAATACGCCGTTTTGCCCGAACATGAATATCCGCATCTATGTAAAACTTAAAATCGGCATCCGGAAATACATTTGTTCCGATATCACGACCTTCCATTACAATATTGTCATTTTTCACCATGGCACGCTGCTGTTCTGCCATAACAATCCTGACTCCCGGAATCGCACTTACCGGACTTACCATTGCAGCAACGGCAGATGTTCGGATGGCATCGGAGACGTCTTCGTTATCCAGGAACGTATGATGAACATTATCAATCCAGCGGAACCGTATATCCAATTTTCGGGCCAGCCGGGTAATGAGTTTATCATTTTCAATATCAATATTTTTTCGGAGTGTTGCCAATGTCACGGCCCGATACATTGCACCGGTATCAACGTAGGTAAAATTCAATTTTCTGGCTACCTCTTTGGCAGTACTGCTCTTTCCTGAGCCGGCCGGACCGTCTATTGCTACTATCATTCCCATTTCTCACCTTTCAAATAGCCAGTAAATTTAATTGTTCACTTGATAAAAACAAATGCTTTCCTTTTCTAAATGATTCCACATAATTCTTTCAATTTCCGCACTTCAATAGCATTCAGATGCCGCCACTGCCCTGGTTTTATTGCCCCCGTAAAGATTCCGGCATAGCTGATTCGATCCAGGTCCATCACTTTGTATCCCAATACTTTAAACATTCTGTGGATTTCCCGGTTAAGTCCTTCACGCAGTTCAAGTGTTACGACGGAGTTTTTTTTCATATGCCGGACATGTAACACATGGCCACGTGCCGTTTCACGGTAATTTAACTGGACCCCACTCGCGATTGTGCTGCTTAATTTCTCGCTGTACATCTTATCCAGCTCAACCTGGTACACCCGTGGGATTTGGTACTTTGGATGAGTCAGGCGATAGTGTAATTCACCATCGTTTGTGAATAGTAAGACGCCGGTTGTGTTCTTATCCAGACGGCCGATTGGTTTGACAAACACATTTTTTGGCAAAAGCATCCCAACATGTTTCCGCCACTGTTCATCACTCAATGTCGTAATCACACCTTTCGGTTTATTTAATAGCAGATAATTACTTCGCTGGGGAGATATTTTTCCACCATCCAGAGTCACAACATCAGTGTCCTGAACAAATGTGGAAAAATCCGTCACGATTCCACCATTAACTGCAACCCTGTCTTCCTCAATCATCTCTTCACATTTTCGGCGGGAAGCGATCCCGCATAGAGAGAGGTATCTATTCAGACGAATTCCCGTCGTATTCTTCTTCATCACCATCATCGATTTCCACATTCATTATGTCTTCAATCTCCTTTAATTTCGGGAGATCATGAAGACTGTTTAGTCCAAAATATTCAAGAAAATGAGAACTGGTTCCATAAAGTAACGGCCTTCCGGGACCTTCCTGACGCCCTTTTGTTTCGATCAGGTTTTTCTCGAGAAGCGATTTTAAATAGGAACTGACTCCCCGAATAGCATCAATTTCACCACGGGTAATTGGCTGCTTGTATGCAATAATGGACAGGGTTTCCAGAGCCGATTTTGAGAGTTTTACATTCCCCTGGTTTTGATAAAGGCGCCGAATCCACGGTTCGTACTCCCCCCTGGTCATCAGCCGGTAACCCTGGGCAATTTTCTGTACCCAGACCGGCAAGCCTTCCTGTTCAAAATAGTCATTGATTTCCGCAATAATCTCTTCTAACTGAACCGGTTCCTCCAGACACAATTCCACCTGTGCCGATGTCAGCGGTTCCTCTGCGGAAAACAATAATGCTAGTACAACTCTATGTGTCTGCGATAACATTCGTGTCCTTTAATTGTATTTTAGTAAGGTATATATCTCCGAATATCGTTTTCTGCGATATACTGATCTCTTCGGATTTCACCATTTCCAGAATGGCTAAAAAAGTGACGACAACTTCAATCCGGTTCTTTAACATTACGGCAACATTTGAGAATTTTATCCGTTTCTTATCTGCAAACATCGTCCGCAGGATTTGTGCCTGCTGATTAATATCAATCTTATAGGTCTCGATCTGATAGTAACTGGTTTTAGGCATTGATTCAAGCAGGTTTCTGAACGCAATTCCAAGATCAACCAGATGGACATCTGCCAAAAAAAGACCGGGATCCCAGGAAATAGTATCAGAGGATGTTTTTACAGGATAGAACTTGTTCTGCTTTTCTTCCAGGTCTTTGAATATTGTGCCTGCCTCCCTGTATTTCTGGTATTCAACCAGCATCTGGATCAGTTCGGTCCGGGGATCTTCAATAAGTTCTTCATTATCGACCTTTTCACGGGGAAGCAGCATTTGAACTTTAATTCGCATCAGCAGCGATGCCATCAGGATAAATTCACCGGCCAGGTGAAGATTCATACTCTTCATTATATCCAGGTATTCAAGGTATTCCTGGGTAATATAGGATATTGGGATGTCGTAAATATTGATCTCATCTCTCTTAATAAAAAAGAGCAACAAATCCAGCGGACCCTCAAATACTTCCAGTTTTACATTATAACTCATGAATTAACCCATAGACATGACGTCCCTGACCTCTTTCATTGTATCGGCAGCAACCACACCTGCCCGTTGTTCACCATCTTTAACAATGTCTAGCACTTCGTCAAGATGCTCGGAAAAGTATCGGCGTTTTTCTGCAAACGGTGATATTGCCCCGGCAATTGCTTCAGCGCATTTCATTTTACAATCCACACATCCTAAAGCGCCACTCATACAGCCTGCGGTTATTTCTTCGGTTTCTGTAGAATTAAATCGCTGATGGTACGTATAAACAAGACAGATTTCCGGCCGGCCAGGATCGCCACGCCGAATTTTCTGAGGATCGGTAATCGCTTTACGTATCTTTTTCTTGATTTCTTCTTCACCGTCGGATAATAAAATTGTGTTTCCAACTGATTTGCTCATTTTATTCCCGTCAAGGCCGGGCAATCGGGCAAATGTCGTCAGTTTTGTTTTTGGTATTGGAAATACTTCACCGTAGGTCGAATTGAATTTACGGGCAATTTCCCGGGTAATTTCCACATGAGGCGCCTGATCTTCACCCACCGGAACGACATTGCCTTTATAAAGTAATATATCCGCGGCCTGCAAGACCGGATAACCAAGATGACCATAGATGAGTGATTCCATATTTAAATCTTTTACCTGTTCCTTCAGGGTTGGATTTCGCTCCAAACGTGCGGTTGTTATCAGCATCGAAAAAATCAGATGCAATTCGCTGTGCTCCTTAATTTGGCTCTGGCGAAAAATCGGACTTTTTTCCGGGTTGATGCCCACCGCCAGCCAGTCGGCGACCATTTCCAGCGTATTTTTCAGAATCTCGCTAGTGTCAAGGTTTGTCGTCAGGGCATGATAATCGGCGATTAAATGATAGTTCTCAAATTCTCCCTGTAATACCACCCAGTTTTCAAGTGCTCCGACATAATTCCCGAGATGCATCTTACCGGTTGGTCGCATTCCGCTTAATATTCGTCCTCTTTTCTTTTCTTCCATGTTGATTTCTTCCTAATCTAAATACAGATACGGTCGCCATTCTTCAAGTGGGGCACCTCTGAATCGTTGTAAAGTATGTACTTTGTGAGGTCTTTTGGGCGTTGATTTTAACTCCATTCCTGCCGATTCCAGCAGCCTGTCGCCTTTCTTATTATTACAGCGAATACACGCGGTCACCAGATTTTCCCAGGTCTCTTTCCCACCCAGTACCTTAGGTATAATATGATCAATCGTCAAGGGAATATTCGTTGCCCCGCAATATTGACAGGTATGGTTGTCCCGTCTGAAGATATTTGCTTTATTCAGAACCGCAAACCAATTATGGACCCGGATATACCGGTTGATCCGGATAATTGTAGGTACCGGAAACTCATTAGATGCCGAACATAGGACTAAATGGTCTACGACTTCGACCATACTGGCTTTTTGTTCAATCAGCAATACAATCGCCCGCCGGACATCACAGATATGCAGCGGTTCATAGGTTTGATTCAGAACCAGTACCGATCGATTTGTAATTGATAATTCTCCTGCCGTCATCTGATTAATCACTACTACTTTATTAACTTTTCCTTTAAAATTTCATCAGCAACTTCAACATCATTAAAATGAATTGTCCGGTCTTTCAATGTCTGGGTCGTCTCATGGCCTTTCCCAGCAATCAAAACCAGGTCTCCGGTTTGGGCGATGTCTATCCCGTACTCGATTGCCTTGTGCCGGTCATGAATTATTTTATATTCAAAGGAATCTCGGCCTTTGATACCGGCAACAACCTGTTCAACTATTTTCTTCGGATCTTCAGTCCGTGGATTATCATCGGTAATAATGGCGATGTCACTCAGTTCTTCTGTGATCGCTGCCATTTTGGGACGCTTATCGGGATCACGATCACCACCGCAACCGAACACGGTAATGATTCGGTTCGGATTCATTGACCGTGCAGCATTCAGGACTTTTAGCAATCCGTCTGGTGTATGCGCATAATCGACGATCACTGTAAAATCCTGTCCCTGATTGATCGTCTGAAAACGTCCGGCAACAACGATATTCTGCTCAAGGCCGGTTTTGATTTCCGCAAGTGACACGTCCTCTAAAACCGCTGAAACAGCAGCCAGCATATTGTAAAGATTAAACATTCCCCGCAGTTTCGCATGGACATCAATTTTTCCCTTCGGCGTTACCAGAGTAAATGATGTTCCGGTTCCGTCCATATTGATATTTTCCGCACTTACATCGGCAGAATTTTCAATTCCGTATTTCACGATCTTTGCCTGAGCTGCATCAATGAAAAACTGAGATGACACATCGTCTACATTCACAACAACGGTTTTATCAGCCCCAAGACTTCCGAACCAGCGCAGTTTGGCGGCCCGATATGCTTCCATCGTCTTATGCCAATCCAGATGATCCTGGGTAAAATTCGTCCAGATTCCGGTTTCGTAATCAACCCCGGAAACACGGTGAAAATCAACCCCGTGAGACGATACCTCCATGACACAATATTCGACGGATTCATCCTTCATGCGGGTAAATATTTCCTGCAGATCCGGCGGCTCCGGTGTCGTATCTTTCGACTTGTTTATCTTTCCGTTTATTTTATAATAAAGTGTTCCGATCAGACCGGTACGGTATTTTTGGGCTAATATGCTTTCCACAATGTGAGCGGTCGTTGTTTTGCCGTTTGTACCGGTAATACCTATCAGTTTAAATGCCAATGACGGATGTTGATAAAATTCACCGGCAACTAATGCCAGTGCCAGCCGTGAATCCGGGACGATAATCTTGACGATTCCTTCCTGTACTTCGACATTTTTCTCAACGATCACCGCTACTGCTCCAGCTTTGATTGCATCGGGTATCAGAGGATGTCCATCGGGTAATTCAATTTTATCCATTTGAGTATAAATATTGATTGCCACATACAGAAATCCCTTTTCTATACGCAGCGGATCGTATACAACTCCCTTTATATCAGGATTCTCGTCACCAAAAACCTGTTTTTCCGGAAGAATTTTCAATAGCTGTTCGAGCTTTATTTCCATTTTACTCCAAATAGATCAGTCGTTTTATTATAAGTTCTGAAACCGACTCGTGTAGTCATCAAAGGTCTCACGTCGGGTAATTAATTTCGCATCACCGTTCAAAATGGCTACTTCAGCCGGACGATAGCGCAGATTATAGGGCATTGCCATTACACTGCCATAAGCACCGGCCTGGGTAAATACCAGTAAATCCCCTTCTTCGGTTTTGGGCATGGCGCGATCTTTTGTAAAAATATCAGTATTTTCGCAGATTTGGCCGCAGATGTCAACTGTCATTGAAGCTTCCATATCTTCTTTTCCATCAACAACAATCGTATGCTGGGCGCCATACAGGGCCGAACGGATCAGCGTATTAAAACCGGCGTCAATACCGATGAATGTCCGGTATCCGTTTTTTATTCCGGTAACACGACTGATCATCAAACCGGCATCACCGACCAAAAACCGGCCCGGTTCCAGCGCCAAGGTCGGATTTCCCAAATCCAGTTCTTTGACTTTTTGCTGAAAAACCGCCATTGTCTCTTTGGCGACAGTTTCCACATCCAATGTTTTTTCATCGCCGAAATAGGGGATACCAAAACCGCCACCCATATCGATAAACTCGAAATTGATTCCCAATTCTTTTTTAATTTCACCTAATTCGTTCATAAACAATTCAAGCATATAGGGAAAATGATCTTCATCCAGCACGCCGGATCCGGTCATCATATGCGCACCAAAACGGGTTATGCCGGCGTCCATTGCGTTTTTATATGCAATCACGGCTTTTTCGAAGGGAACTCCAAATTTGGCTTTATCACCGCCGGTTGTTATCTGCTCATACTTTCCACGACCTTTTCCCGGATTAATCCGATAAGTGATCAGCTCGGGTTTGCCGACCTTAAGCAAACGGTCCAATGATGAAATATCATCAAGATTTATTTTAGCGCCGGCATTGTAAGCTGCCTGTAAATCAACTGGGCTTTCATAATTACCGGTATAGAGAATATGACCGGCTTTGACTCCGGCCTGCAACGCTAATTGTAGTTCGCCGGGGCTGACACAATCTATTCCAAATCCCTCTTCGATAAATATCTTGAGAATTTCAGGATGACAATTGGCTTTCATTGCATAATAAAAATCCACATTGACGTCATCTGATTTGAATGCCGCTTTCAGTCGTCGGGCATTCTGTCGGATTTTTTCAAAATCATAAACATACAGAGGTGTACCGTATTTTTCGGCTAACTCACGGATCGAAACTCCTGAAATATTCATACTCCCTTTCCTGTTTTTCAATTTAACGGTCTATCTGATTTTCGAATTGTCGATAAATTCATCATACCATCCGGCCTTGTAAGATACACTGATGTTAAGATCAAAACTAACCGTTGATATTACATAATAACTTTGACAAAGTCTTCGTCTATACGGAGCTGCAAGGCTTCAAAACTTTCGATTTTCAAGGTATGATCGAAACATCCTTTGCGCAGACAGCCTGAGACTTCGCCTTCATTAGGTAATATCATCGTGAAAACCGGAGCCGAACAAGTCCGGCAGGTTTCAGATTCATCCACTAATGAAACACCACAGTGCGGACATGAAAATCGCACAACTTCACCATCCGGAATTGCCACTTCCGAAATATGTTCATAACTGCCAAATTCCGGATCAATGTGTAGCAGACCTTCCTGATCTTTATAGTGAATCTTAACACAAATGGAATTAAGATCATGGATTTTAATATCTTCGCACATTAGATCACATCCATTTGGGCAGTGAGCGGTTTGAATGTTGACTGTTCTAACCCGATCGGTCACAGACGACTTAGACAAATGTATGTCTTTCAGCCTTTCACCCATAGTACATCCTTTCAAATATTCAGGAGCTAAGTTAAGGAATTTCCATGATATAAAACAAAGGTGAATTTCCATATCCTGCGCAATTTATATGGGTTCATACCGAATATTGGTATCCGTAAATCAAAACTTGATTATTGCTTTCTTCAATTGTAACTTATTTCGCTATTTTTCATGGGGCTGCAGATCAGTTGGGAGAGCGTCCCGATGGATCGGGAAGGTCGCCACTGATAGATATGGCAGAATTTGAAAATTGAGGGGTTGTAGCTCAGTTGGGAGAGCGCTTGAATGGCATTCAAGAGGTCGTCGGTTCGATCCCGTCCAGCTCCACATTCACTATTCTCAAATCAAATAAATATTAATTCAAAGAAACTTGGATTAGTTTGACTGGACTGGAGAAATTCTTTTTTCCAGATCAATCAGCATCGAGCGAATTTCGGGACTGTCGGGAATCGATTCGTCCATTTCGATCAGGTCGTAGGTAATTGGGTTTTTCGATGTTTGTATTTCAGACTGCAAAATCTGAATTTGAGTTTCAAGGCTTTTGATTGTGCGGAGAATATTGGGATCTTTTGCATAGAATTCTTCCAGGGGACGATCCTGGACAGCACTTGTAAAGGAATTCATCCGCCTTTCAGCATAATTCATCTGGACCATCAAATTTGAGATATCAGTCAGTTTCTGATCCGGCACTTGCAGGTCAAATTTAAGGATCCCTACATATTTTCCGATATTACCGCAACGGGCAACCAGCATTCCCTTCTTATTTTCAAGATTCCGCGAATATCTAAAGGTTCCGGATACGACAATGAAATCAATATCGAGTTCCTGGGTAAAAAACTCCATTTCATCATCCCGCTCGAGATAAGCGAGCAGGATAATATAATCGGCTTGTTTGCGAATTTCCGGCAGAAACTTATTGATGCTTTCGGTAATATCACCTATCTTGACGCCTTTAATTGGTGCCTTCGGTTGTGATGTCACTCCAATGATTCCGAACTTTTTCCTAGCCACTTTTTTAATAATATAAGGCTTGAAAAGCGGCTGCCGAGTAGTGCTGTCCAGAATATTGGCACTGATAAACGGAAAATCTGCGCTGTTTCCCAGTTCACGGACCTTTTCGAAACCACCCGCAAAATCATGGGACGATACATTGTAGGCATGATACCCCAGTTTATTGTAACTCTGTATCATTGTTCGGCCGATTTCCATTTGCTTGTTAACTTCTCTCGGAGAAGGAAAGAGTGACTTGAAGAAAAGATCACCGGCATCCAGGATCAGGTTATTATCATGGGTTCGGAGATACTGCTCAAAAATTGTTGCTTTCCTGGCCAGACCGCCAAGTTTGTGAGTCTTTCACCCGCAGGGTTTGGTTTCACCCTGAACAGTTGCAGAAAACAAAATTGAAAATTCTTCTGCAACAGTTGGAACAGCCAACAAAAACAGCAGTAACAGGTTCAGAATTGCGAAATGGTTTTTTGTGTTCATCTTCATTTGTGAAAAATACGGATAATATTTATAATTTTCGATAAGAAATTATTGTTTTATTCCCTCTAAACCTGGCTAAATCCTGATTCCCGGTACAAAACATGGCAATCCGGAGTGTTTCGGAATATATATTGATCAAATCACAAACTTCAGCAACACCACCTCGGTTCCGGGCCTGTAAAAAGGGTATGGCGGCTCCGGCCAGTTCCGCACCCAGAGCGATCGCTTTGGCGAATTTCAATCCGGTGTCGATTCCGCCGGAAGCGATAATTTTCATCTGTTTTACTTTAACCGCATTCTGGACTGCTTCCACCGTCGGAATACCCCACTCAAAAAACTGGGATGCAATATTCTTTTTATTCAGAGCCTCGGTCCGGTGATGCTCTATTCGCGACCAGGAAGTTCCACCCGATCCGGCAACATCAATCCATTGAATTCCCATCTTTTGCAAACGCTTAATTACATCCGCTGATAATCCGAATCCAACCTCTTTGACAATTACGGGATAAGGCAGCGTTTCCCTCAAGATTTCAATGGCTCTGCTCACTCCCTTGAAATGGGGTTCTCCCTCAGGTTGCAGCGCTTCCTGCAGGGGATTAAGATGAATGGAAATTGCATCGACTTTGATCTGTTTTAGTACTTTTATTAACTGTTTGGATTTGTACTCCTTGACTAGTTGAGATGCGCCAATATTAGCGATAATCGGAATGTTGGGTGCCTCTTCCCGGGCAATTTGATAGCTGTCGATACACTCCGGATTTTCAAGCGCCGGGCGAATGCTGCCCAATGACAATGCAATTCCCGATTGACTAGCCGCCCGGGCCAGGTCCCGGTTCAGCTGTTTGCTCTCATCCTCGCCACCGCTGATCGACGAAATCATCAGTGGAGACAGTAATTCATAACCAAGGAAGTTTGTCTTAATATTCACGTCGCTGATATCAATTTCCGGTAATGCATTGTGCACAAAATGATAATCTTCAAAACCGGTTGTTATTTCATGAAAATGAACCGGTTGATCATTGGCGATCTGAAGATGTTCTTTCTTTCGTGTGAGAATTTTCTTTGTCACAGTTTTTCTTCCCGGAATACACTGAGTGGTCCCCACGCCTGCAGAGTGGGCATCACTTCCAGCTGATTAATATTTACGTGCTCAGGACTATTGGCCAGCCACCAGATGATATCTGCAATATCTTGCGCCGATAGCGCTCTTGTATGCTGGTAAACCTTTTTTGCTTTTTCCTCATCACCATGATACCTGACAATCGAGAATTCGGTTTCAGCGATTCCGGGTTCAACATTCGTTACCCGGATATTCTTGCCAAGTAAATCCGCCCGAAGATTGCGGGAAAATTGCTGAACAAAGGCTTTGGTCGCACCATATACATTTCCGCCGGGATAGGGCCAGTTACCGGCGATGGATCCAATATTGATAATTAATCCCCCGTTTCGTTCAACCATATTCGGCAAAATCGCCCGCGTACAATATACCAGACCTTTTATATTAGTATCGATCATCGTTTCCCAGTCGTCAAGATCGGCTTCATGAGCAGGTAATAAACCCAATGCAAGGCCGGCATTATTAACTAAAACATCAATTGCTGCAAAGTCAACCGGCAACGATTGGAATTTTTTAAAAACCTCACCACGACTGCGCACATCCAGAGAAATTGTATGAACCAGTGTTTTCAGGGACAACTCATCATACAGTCTGGCTAAACGGTCCTCTCGACGGCCAGTCAGGATGAGTTTCCAGCCGTTTTGCGCAAACGTAATTGCGCAGGCTTTCCCGAACCCGGAAGTTGCGCCGGTTATTAATATGGTTTTGGGCATGTAAACAATCCTGTACGAAATTTACTCGGTACGTTTGAAAATCGACTAATACAGAGAAATTTTAAGGAAAACTATGTCTTATGTCAAGTCCCATCCGAATTAATTATTTGGTTTTGGTTTTCAGGACTAACTCTGTAGCTTAATAACATGGAAAAGTTGCTGAATGGAGCCCGATCAATACCCGCTGTCGTGCGGTTTTTAGAAATTGCTCAGATCGAAAACAGCGATCCAAGCAACGAAAATCTGAGCAAAATTCTTCGTCATTACGCCCGTCTGCCTTATGAAAATCTCAGTAAAATTATCAAACTGAACCAGAATTGGGACCAAAACCATTTCCGATTTCCGGAAGAAGTAATCAGCGATCATGAACGGTTTCAATTGGGCGGAACCTGTTTTTCACTGACATTTTTTCTGAAAACCATTCTTGATTATCTCGGTCATGAAACCGATTTTTTGATGGCAGACATGCGCTCAGGCAAAAATTCACATTGCGCCCTGATTCTGAAACAAAACGGAAAGGAATTTCTAGTTGATCCTGGATACCTATTGTCCAGCCCTCTGGATATTTCATCAACCAACAGCGATCAGGGAATATATCTGTCCATGGAATCGCGGCAGAATCAATACTCGCTCTGGACGCCTGGCGGCAAGCAAATGAAGAAACGGTATACCTTTATCAAAACAGGTACCAGTGTTGATCAGTTCATTGGACATTGGGAAAATTCCTTTCACCTGATGACCATGCACGGAATCTGCCTGTCAAAGCGAGATAAAAATGGCTTTGTATACCTCCATAACCACTACATTAAGCGCGAAGGTGATGACTTGATTTTTAAAGGCAAATTCAAGGAAGAAATCTCTGAAATCGCCCGTAAATATTTCAGCATCCCGGAAGATGTTGTCAAAAAAGCTGAACTCGCATTAAAAGAAAATCTTCATTATGATAAAGAATCGGGGTACAAAGTGCCAAGTTGGGTCAAATAAAAAAGAAGCGACATTATGAAACCGGAACCCGCACAGCCAGTTAAGTATTTTATCGGAGCGCTGTACTCGTCAAAGAAGATTCTCGATGAAGCCATCAAAATATTGGAAGCGCAGCTCAGCCCTGTGGATTATGAAAGCGAACCTTTTCCCTTTAGAAACACAGATTATTACGATAGTGAAATGGGAATTCCGATTCACCGTAAATTCTATTCCTTTACTGATCCGGTCAGCCCAGGATTTCTTGCTGAAGCCAAATTAATGACAAACAAAACGGAAATATTACTGGCAATCAGCGGGCACCGGAAAGTGAATCTCGACATCGGCTATATGGATTATGATAAGGTCGTACTGGCTTCGGCCAAGTACGGTATTCATAAAATTTACCTCGATAATGGCATCTATGCAGATATGGCATTGCATTACGAAAAAGGTCAATTCACACCATATCACTGGGCATTTATGGATTTTCGATCACCTGAATATTATCCCTTTTTTCTGAAAATTCGATCCCTATACAAAAGCCAGGTAAAACACCTCGTTTCACCTGGCTGATATATCGTTTTATGATGACTGTCTGCTAATCTTTCCAGATATCCACAGATTTTTTGAATTTCTCAAACGTCAATTCATCACGGGCATACCGATCAACATCTGTTTTCTTGACTTTCAAATAGAGCATATTCCAGTCATTGTCCCACAAATGGTTGGCTATATCGATGGCCACGAGAATTGATTCGTCTTTTTTGACTGTGCGCAATGTGGGACCGTATTGGCCCAGAATGTCAATGATTTTATCCGTGATACCGGTCAAAATCGAGTCGATTTCTTTGTCAGTTGGTTTCATGGCTTTATCAAAATCAAAGTCGAAATTAAAATTGTCTTCATCATGGAGGATAATTCGATGCGGAGGCACTGGTGCCACAGGCGGGACTGGATCAGCAGGCGGGGCCTCTGTTGCTCGTGATTCCCTTTGGCGACTCGCCTCTTCTCTGGCTCTTACCCGATCTTCCATAGTTCGCGCTTTTTCCTCGGATTGCAGCATCTTTTTCTCCAAGTCACCGGCTTTTCTGATGATAATATGTTCAAAGCGATCAAGGGCCGACACCGGCGAAAAAAAGATTGCCCCGTATCCATCCAGATACATGCTGCGGGTATTTCCATCAAAATCGATAAAACGCGTTCCCGTGCTGCGTCCTAATGAACGATCAAAAATACGTTCAAGAATATCAAGATCACGGTCCTGTTCTTTATCGTAAATCCGGTCGATTTGAATCTGTGAACGCAATTTTGATTCATTGGTCTTTCCTCGTCGATAATTACTCAAATCACTCACCGTTGCGCACGCCCGTAATTGAGACGGTACTTTTAAATCATCCAACTCGTCAACCAGAAATCCTTCAGAATTACGAATATTGATACAAATCCGGTCATTATCGGAAAGTGACTTAACGGTACTGGCATAATCAAGATAGAACTTATAAATCAGGTTTTCAGTTTTCTTTAGTGATTTTTCAATTTCGGCCTTTTCATCAATATCTTTCTGATTGTCCTTTTTATCCGTATTAACATGGATTGTCAGTTGATTATCATCATCAGATCTGAAACGAATCCGTGGCAATGCTTTGATTGAACGTCCAATCATATCTGACAGACTCAGTAAACCGCTGCTTTCAAAGTCAAACATGACGCCAAATCCATCCAGGTAAATCCCATTTACCTGATCGCCGCCACTGAACAGATAGGGACTGTCATGAATGATCAACTGGTTCAACACACCTTCAAGTACCTCTATGTCTTGTTTTATTTTATCTTTTTGAACGGTATCAGCCGCTCCGAAAATCTCCGCAGATAAAAGTACCACGATCATAATGAAAACCATCAGCGGGATAACCATAAAATCCTTGAACCTGGTCATTAGATGTCTCCTTTCCTTCACTTTTTGACATTTATCGATCCTCCGGTTTTTCATTTTTATCTCCCTTGATTCTGCATATTTACATATTCGATGAGCGTACCCAACGTCCGGTCAGTGCGTTGCAGGCGCTGGGTTGTTCCATACTGAACCTGTTCAACGGCGTTACTGACTAATTGCAAATCTGTTCGACGTTGCTTCTCCAGCTCATCATAAAATTTATCAAATAGTACAGCAGTCTCGATTTTATTCCGTTTAGCGTACTCATCCAAAATAGTGGCAACCATCTGGTAATTTTCCTGGCGCATATTATCCAGGTCCGTCTGTGTAACCAATTCAGCCGACGGAGTTTGTGATCCACGACTGAAAAGACTTGTTTCAAATGCAAACTGCCCGTCAGCGACCTGAATTTTGGTATTGAATAGTGATAACAATAGCAGCACCGAGGCCACCGCAACACCCAGGCGAACCGGCAGTTTCCAGGATTTCAGGTTTCTGAAAAAATCGGCAATCCGGGATGCAGGTTGACTGACGAATGTCAAATTTACATGGGGTTCCACGTCTTCCCATTTTTTAAGAGTCTGTGTCGTTGTCTGCAATGTATGATATTTTACCCGGCAATCGGGGCAACTCTCTAAATGAGTATCCAGCGTTTTTTTGTCGACACCGGATATCTCGTCATAGAGTGCATCCATCATCAACAAGCGATAATCATTACATTTCATATCCTAAATCCTCCCGGTCTACACCCCATCTCTGTAATACATTATGAAGGGCATCAAGACCGTAATACATTCTTGATTTTATTGTATTTAACGGTGTTTTCAGTACATCGGCAATTTCTGTGAATTTCATCCCGTGATACTGTTTCATGATAATGACAACACGCTGCTCTTCAGGAATTGTCATCAATGCTTTTTGAAGTAATTCCGCTAAATTTTCGTGGTGAGTCAGTTTTGCGGCATCCTGCTCTTTATCAGCCAGGACAATTTTCTGATCTGTTTTATTGCCGTCATCAAAATCCCGAACCTCGCTGATTGAATAGGTCTGGTGTTTCTTTTTCTTCAGTTCATCGCGGCAGAGGTTCATGGCAATTTGATAAAGCCAGGATGAGAACCGGCTATGATCTTTCAGTTTACCCAGTGATTTGAATACCCGGATAAAACAATGCTGCATGACGTCTTTCGCCTGCTCACTGTCACCAATATACCGGAGAATGAAATTGTAGATCGGTTTTTCCCAGCGCCAGACGAGGGTATTGAAGGCCGAAACATTACCTGCGTTAAATTCCTGAATTAAGTATTCATCGTTCATCATATTCACTAAGACTGCTGTAATGTAAAAAAAGTTTTGATTTTAATAGGGAAAAAATTTACCGCGGTTTTTTATTCAGGACACACAGCCGAGAAATTAGTTTACTGAACCCACATAGCGATTCTACACTTTTCCGAAAATTACTCGCCGGATCACCCATTCATTGAATTTCCAGGGCAGAAAACGGTGCATGAATGCCCGGAATTTGGCCCCCGGGCCGCGAACATTGCGGAAGGATGGATTTTTTTCGGCAATTAATTTCCCAATTAGCCGGACAATTTCCATGGGATCACTTTTCAGTGTCGCATTATTCTGTTTATATTTTTCATACAGTTGTTGCGTGAATCTATAGTTTGGGCTATTCGGGTCATGCGCTTTTTCAGCAAAGCGTGTGTTGGTCGTTAATACTTTGGTCGGGTACGGTCCCGGTTCGATCAGCAGGACTTTCATTCCGTGCAGAGCCAGCTCCTGCCGCAGGCTTTCAGAAAAGGCTTCCAATGCCCATTTACTGACATTATAGGCGCCCATACCCGGTGTCGTGGTCAATCCGGCAGTGCTGGAAATATTGATTATCCGGGCATCATCGCTTTTCCTCAATAACGGCAACGCTTCCCGAACCATATTCAACACGCCGAAGAAATTTGTCTCTATCTGATCACGGTATTCCCGGTCATTCAGATCTTCAAAAAATCCGCCAATCCCGTAGCCGGCATTATTCACCAGTACATCGAGACGATCATATTCATCTTTAATTTCCCTGAGGCAACGCCCGATCGAATCGATATTTGTAACATCCAATTGCCTAGTCGTTATTGGTAAATTCCGGTTTTTAATTTCATCATCCAGATCAGAACTTTTTGCCAGGTTTCGCATGGTAGCAATGACTTGATATCCCTTCTCCGCCAGATGTATGGCACTGAGATAACCAAAGCCGCTGGAACAGCCGGTGATCAGTACAATTTTTTTATCCATGTTGTTCCCCATCTGTTTATATCCTGTTCAAATTAAGTTTAGGTGTGAATTCTCGATTTTCCAAATGTTCGACAAAACATTAGACAGATTTATTTACATGCTTTATATTTCAGATCGGAAACACGAAGAAAAGGAGTATTTTATGGACCCAAAACTCGCAGTCATCACCGGCGCCTCGGGAGGAATCGGCCGGATTCGGATATTTTTCATTTTTCCCGGAATCCAATATTAATAAAACCATGCAAATGCTGCAATTAAACATTACATCACTCACACATTTAACACGCCTGGTCAGCAAAGATATGCTTGATCGAAACAGTGGTAAAATCATGAATGTGGCCAGCACGGCCGCTTTTCAGCCGGGACCGCTGATGGCGGTCTATTATGCATCCAAAGCCTACGTCCTCTCCTTTTCTCAGGCGCTCGATCAAGAGTTAAAAGATACAAATATACACGTCTCAGCCCTCTGTCCCGGTGCTACTGCTACCGGTTTTCAGGAACTTGCAGAACTGGAAAATTCCAAGCTGATGAATCAAATGAGTTTAATGGGAATTATGACTGCTGAGGAGGTTGCCACAATTGCATATAATAAATTCATGAAAGGCAAACGCATTATTATCCCCGGTATTATGAATAAAGTCGGCGTTTTCGCGAATCGCTTATTTTCACGGAAATTTATGACAAAAGTCATTCATAAAATGCAGGAATCTCGCTGATTATCCATGCAGCCGGGAATCGGTTTTTACCAATTTAACCGCGTCAAGTGCCGCTTTTTCTTTATTCTTAATTTACAGCATCAGATCATCGGCAGGAGCTTCGGTTTTGATCATTCCTTTTTTTAAATGTAACAGATCTTATAGAGTTTTTATTTTGAAATGATCTTGCATTTTTTAGATTTTACACAATTAATTATTTGATTATTTAAGCGAGGAATTATGGAAGAACAAAAACCAGACATCAAGAAAAACCCATTACGGGAAATAACCGATCCCTTCATCAACCTGATTCATGCCCCCCGCGCACTCTGGGGCATTAACCTTTCTTATTTACTGGAGGGTCTTACGTATTTCGGAGTGCTCGGTCTACTGGCAATATTTTTCAACCAGTACATCGGACTAAACGATATTGAGGCCGGACGGATGGTCGGCATACTGACGGCCGGCATCACCCTGAGCATGCTGTTTTTAGGCGGCACCGTAGACTGGATCGGCATCCGGAAAGCGCTCCTGATATCACTCACATTTATGCTTTTTGGAAGAGTATTCCTGACAATCGCCCCGGGACTTGGCATAAGCGGATTATGGAATTCGGCCCATCTATTGGCGATGCTGGGAATTCTGGGAATTGTCCTTGGTTACGGTATTTATCAACCTGCCTGCTATACCGCAGTAAAACAATTTACCAGTGGAAAAACCGCCGCAATGGGCTATGCCATGCTTTATGCCATTATGAATCTGGGCGGTTTCCTGCCGGGACTTATTTCGCCTCCGATTCGCAAGCGTTATGAAATCATCGGCGTGTACTGGGTTTTTATCGCGTTAACCGTCGCCAGTATTCTCGTAATCGCCTTCATTCTTTCGAAAAAGACTGTAAAACTGGCACTTGCGAATGTGGCCAAAGATAGAACTGATGCAGATAAAAAAGAAGACGAAGAAATGGCCAAAATGTCCGCCAAAGAAAAATTTGCTTATTATGTTAAAAATTTTCCAATCCGTGACGGCCGTTTTATGTTTTTTATTTTCATGTTAATTCCCGTACAGACGCTCTTTGCCCATAACTGGCTGACGCTGCCGCAATATTTCAGCCGGGCATTTACCGGTGTCGTATCGGATAATTTTGAATTCTTCGTGAATTTCAACCCATTACTGATTTTCATTCTCACGCCCATGGTGGCAGCATTGACTGCTGAAAAAGATACCTATAAAATGATGATCCTGGGAACATTTGTCATGGCAATGCCAACATTTCTGCTGACTCTGGGGCCGAGTATCTACACCGTTTTCGGTTATTTGATCATTATGACCATCGGTGAAGCCATGTGGCAGCCGCGGTTTCTGCAATGGGTTGCTGAAATCGCACCGAAAAACATGACCGGTATCTATATGGGCCTTGGTCAGTTTCCATGGTTTCTGACAAAAATTGTCACCGCAATGTACAGCGGCTGGTTTTTAATGAATTACTGCCCAGAAGGTGTTGCACCATCCCAGATGAACACCCAAACCATGTGGTTGATTTATGGATTGATTGCCATCGTCTCGCCAATATCATTACTGTTGGCTAAAAAATGGATGGGCAAAGGTCTGGAAAAGAAGCGATCCTGATTTTTCTTTAATGATTTTAAAACGTATATTATTGCACATTGTGAATAAAAAAGCATAGGAACAGACCCGATGAAACCAAAAATAATAATTGTCGATGATGATAAGTTGATATGTGAGCTGTACTCCGAATATTTCGCTCAAAACGGATTTGATGTTCAATCGGCGTTTTCCGCTCCTGAAGCATTGAAAAAAATTCAGAATACCGAGCCGGATATAGTCCTGTCGGATATTATCATGCCAAACGAAGACGGCTTTAGCCTCTATGAAAAGGTCCAGATGTTCAATCCTGATCTGCCATTTGTGTTTATTACCGGTTATGATCACGATGAGAAAATTGCCTCCCGCCTGAATGAAACCGGACGAAAATGGATTGCCAAGCCGGTCATGCTGGAAGAATTAATGGATCTTATCAAGAGCGAATTAAAGCGGTAATAGAATTTATCTCAACATTTAAAAAGGCTGATTCGTTACGACGATCAGCCTTTTTTTTACCAATCCGATGTCATTTACTATTTCAAATCTCCATCGATCCTTTTATAAAGAACAGATCAAGAGCCATTACCATAGCGCCAGTGTGCTTATCCAGATCGCCCATGATTTCTTCGATCCCCTGAGCAATTTCCGATACATCTTTCTCCGGCACCACCGTCATAATCGTTTTACTGACATCCGAGCGCTCACCCAGAAAGTTCAGGAAATCGCTGAACAGCGGAATTGTTGACAATTGATCTTTAATTCCGGTAGATTCCAGAACATTGACTCCCCGAATACCTCTTTCCAGAAACAGCTCCAGAATATCATCCAGGTAGCGTTTTTCATACAGAATTACCATCAATAATTTGTTTTTTTCATTTTCTTTGGATGCCGTCTTGCTGGTCACGTACCGCAAAAACGCCTCCTTCAGTACAATATTAGAACGGGACTGGGTCATTTCACGACGGGCGTTCGGGTTTCGAGATATCCGGGAAATCTGAGCCAAAATCTGCAAGTGCTGCTCGGTATGCTCATCGGGGCCTACTATAGCAAAGAGCAGATGGGATTTTTTACCGTCAATACTTTCAAACGGGATTCCCTTTTTCGAATGCGCGATGACCATATGGAATTCATGCAATCCGGGGACTTTTGCATGTGGAATTGCGATACCCTCCTCAAATCCGGTCGAACCCATCTCTTCCCGTTGAAGCAGTGCTTCGTAAATGTCTTCTACAGTTATCTCATATATATCCGTTGACAGCATTTCTGCCAGCTTTCGCAGACAGTCATTTTTATCCTTTGCGCTGAAGTTTACTGCACAGGTTTTTTCATTGACTATTTTAAAAATATCCATAATATGCACCTCAACTATTCGAGTTCAGCACCTCTGACTATTCCAAACTTTGAAATCAGAGGTCCAATTAATTCATTGATAAAAATACTAAACAAGACAATATTTACAATTAACACCATCATCTCTCTGACAATTTCTGGTGCATTCAGCATGACAGGTGATGTCTGAACAAACAGAACCAGTCCAATCGCAACACCGGCTTGCGGAAACAGGCAAAAACCAAGATAATTTCGAATACCGGTGGATGTCTTTGTCAGAAATGCCGATATCCAGGTGCCCAGGTATTTTCCGGCGAAACGGGCCAGAATATACATCAACCCAAACAGGATAACCGCAAGTTTTGTAAATACGTACAAATGGAGTTCCGTTCCTGCCAGAACAAAAAAGAGTGCAAACAGTGGCGGCGTAACCGGTTCAATCACCCGAAAGATCCGTTTATTTCGATGAGATAAATTGACCAGCACCGCGCCCATCATCATATTGGATATTAACAACGACAGATTTAGTACTATGGCAATCGAAATGGTAAGGAAAATGATGGCAATCGAAATGATTAATATTTCGTTCAGACGGTATTTCTCCTGGATAAATTTATGGAGCAGAAAACCGCTGGTCGCTCCCAGCAGACAGGAAAACAGAATTTCCAGGCCGGCATGTGAAATACTACTCATTATCGTGGATTCATGTCCGGCAATGCTTCCGGCCAGTCCCGGCGCAACCAATGCAAAAATGATACTGAACAGGATAACGCAAACCGCATCATCCAGCGCGACAATACCATAAAGATAATCGACGAATTCGCCCCGGGCCCGGAGTTCCTTTACAATCACTACTGTCGCCGCCGGGGCGGTGGCCGTAGCGATCGCGCCCAGAATTAATGCATAACTCATTTCCATTTTCATAATTGTCAAACCGATAATGACAAAAATAAACGCAAACACGGCCTGAAAAATGGTCATTATCATAATCGTCAGGCCCGTTTTTCTTAGTCGCGATATTTCAAATTCCGCACCGACAGTTATCGCGATCATTCCAAGTGCAATTTCAGTAATACTGGTCATTCGCAGGGCAACGGTTTGGTGGATAATCCCCGTCACAGAATCACTCAGAATCAAGCCTGCAAGAATATACCCGGTGATCGCAGGTAAACGAATTTTCTCGGCGAGTCGTCCGGCGAAATATCCAACTAACAAAAGCATACCGGTACCAAAAACAATATGCTGACCAAAGAAATATTTTATCAACTCGAAAAACTTCAGGACAAATTGCACAAAAGCCCCTTTATCGCCTTAAATGTATTGATGTATATAGCAATGTCATTTTCCCCATTACCGGTATGGAAAAGTATAAATGATTCAGCTCTAAAAAACAACGTATTTATCGATCAAAATCTGCTCCTTTATGTATTCCAAAGCGTGAAAGGGGCGGGCCAACCAGTTCATTAATAAAAATACTGAACAAGATTACATTGACAATGAGTATTAAAACTTCCCTGATATCGGCCGTAACTCCGGCCAGAAGTGGCGAAGTTTGAACGAACAGAATCAAACCAATTGCTACGCCTGCCTGCGGAAAAAGACAGAAACCCAGATATTTTCGTATTTTATCGGAACTTTTACCGAGTATCGCAGAGGAGTATATACCAATATATTTCCCGGCAAAACGACTGACGGTATAGATCAATCCGTACAATATAATCAGCCCGTTAACAAATACACCAATCTCAATTTCCGTCCCTGCAAGAATGAAAAAGAGGGCAAATAGTGGCGGTGTCAGTGGTTCAATTACTTTGAATATTCGCTTATTCCGTGATGATGTATTAACCAGTACCGCACCCGCAACCATATTGGCAATCAAATGAGATAATCCGCTGACAATCGCAATTGAAGTGGAAATAAATATTATCCCAACTGACACGATTAAAATTTCATTCAATTTATATCTTCGCACTGTCAGTTTAAACATCGCAAAACCGCTAATAATTCCAAGCAACACTGACAATCCAATCTCTCTCAGAGCAAGAAATAATCCCGAAAATAATCCGCTGATGCCTGGTACAAGTTCTCCGGCGATTACCGGTCCGACCAATGCAAAAGTGATGCTGAAAATGATTATACAAAGCGCATCATCCAACGCCACGATTCCATATAAAATATCAATGAATCGTCCCCTGGCGCGTGTCTCACGGATAATGACAACGGTAGCTGCCGGTGCCGTCGCCGGGGCAATAGATCCTAAAAGGAGTGCATACTGAATTTTCATACCGAAAGCAACGAAGATTGTCGTTACGAAAATAAAGGCAAAAACGCCCTCAAAGACTGTCATCAGCAGAATATTTTTACCGATCTGACGAAGCCGCGAAAATTCAAACTCTGCTCCAATCGTAATCGCAATCAGTCCCAGCGCAATTTCCGTGATACTATTCAATTTATAAGGCGCCGTTTCAGGAATGATACTGATTACCGATTTGCCCAGTAATAAACCGGCCAAAATATAACCAGTGATAGCTGGTAACTTTAATTTGTCAGCCAGTTTCCCAAGAAAATAACCGCTGAATAACAGTATACCGGTTCCAAAAACAACATGATGACCGAACAGGTCTTTAACATTATTCAGTAGTTCCAATGCTGGCGTCATGTACTAAAACCCAACCTAATATTTATCATTTGGGGCATACGTTGCTATTTTGCATAGGCAATATTACACTTAACGACAATGAAAATCAAAGTTTTTCCCATGGTTTTTTTATAACTTTAGAAAAATAACGGAGCTATAAATGGTGTTTGGTGTAAAAATAAGTATTCAGACAAAAGGATTTTCCGACATCCTTGATATCAGTCAACAGGTGCAGAAAATTGTCAGTCAATCCGGGTGTCAAAATGGGATTGCATCAATTACAGTAATTGGATCTACCGCCAGTGTCACTACGATTGAGTTTGAACCGGCATTGGTTCTGGATATGCAGGAACAACTGGAAAAATTCGCTTCCCGGCAGATGCATTCTCATCATTCTCAAACCTGGGGTGATGACAACGGTTTTTCCCATATCCGCGCCAGTTTTATGGGCCCGGGAATCACAATTCCCTTTACTAAGGCAAAACTGGTTCTGGGAACCTGGCAGCAAATTGTGGTCATTGATCATGACAACACTCCCCGTCAACGTCAAATATATGTACAGGTAATCGGCGAATAGAACTACTGAAGTTCCAGTAATACTATCCTGCCGTCCATTGCCGTCACAACTACCCGACGGTTATCAACAGGCGTCACGGTATTGATTAAAGCAACACTTAACCGATGGACACCCTTTATTTGCCCGGTTTCCGAATTAAGGGCATACACAAATCCGTTCTTCGTTCCAAAAAAGAGGGTACCCCTTTTTTCCACCGGCATCGACGGATCGATATCGTAGCCATAATCCACGTTGGAAATCCAGATAGGTTTTAGTTCAGGAACGCCGGGATCGATTGCCACAACCGTGTCCCACATGGTCCTGGCAAACACAACGGAATTGTCCTCCGATATTCCAATAGTTTCACGCACTTTGAATTCCCTGGAACGCCAGACAGTCGAACCGTCGTTGGCATCAATGCAGGACAGATAGCGATCCGGCGCTGAAATATAGACTTTACTCATTGTCGCCACCGGCCAGACGGCAGCCGGTGAGTAAAGGATACCACTCATTCCCTCCGCCCATTTCCAATGCAGTTTCCCGGACCGAATATCCAGTGCGTACAGATGATTATCCCACGCCCCGAAAATGACTTTATTGTTGTAATTAAAGGGCTTCGATTCAACAAATCCCTGAACCTCCACAAATTCCCAGATCAATCTGCCGGTTTTAATATTTAAACACCGAAATTTTCCATCACTGGCACCCACAAATACCCGGTTGCCGGCGACGACCGGAATGGCAACAAGCGGCGCTTCGGTCTTATATTTCCAGAGCATCTCACCGTTCCGCTCATCCAAACAATAGATACTCGAGTCAGTAGAAGTAATGATCACTTTGCCCTTAAAATTAGTCGGCGACGAATAAATGGGTTGTCCGGTCTGATACTTCCAGATCAGCGCCCCATCTTTTAATTCAAATGCTTCAACCGCACCGGAGCTGTTCGCCACAACCACAATTCCCTCACCAATGGCGGGAGACCCGGCAATCGCCCAACCGTTCTGATGAGACCAGACTGTTTTTACATTGGAATATTTCTGGTTGATACTGAAATCAGGACGATTATAGACAGTTGTATCCGCTAACCAGTCATATTTACTGATCGGGAGAGACGCCCACACCGGCGTTGTATTGCCGCCTACCTTGCGTTCCTGAAAGAAAACCGAATCCGTCCGAACAGTAGCGATAGTATAACCACCATATTCTTCCCTGCTACGCAGCGTTGACCGGCTCATTACGCCGGGAACACCTTCGTAATTCGTCAGCCGGTTGCGATGTCCATGCCCGTGCAAAATTGCCTGAATATTATAGGGTTTTATCAGATCAATTACTTCGAACCAGTTACTGACGGATTCGTCCAGCGGATAATGATTTACGATGAAAATTGGCTGATCAGGATTTGCATTGCCTTCCAGCGTTTTTTTCAGCCAGCGCAGTCGTTCAGGAGTCACATACCCATCACCCATTCGCAGCAGCGGCCCTTGGTCAAAACCGATAAAGCGTATTCCTTTGTACTCAAAATTAAAATGGTCATCGCCAAATAAACCAGCGAATTTCCGGGTCCCCGACGCAGACCATTTTGTGTCGTGATTTCCGGGAATGATATAGTAGGGAATATCAACTTCATCTAAAATCGATTTTGCTGTATCCAGGTTGCCATCGATATCCAGTTCGGTGATATCCCCCGAAATAATAATAAAATCGAGACTGTCCTGTGAATTGACGTCGGCTACCGCCAGTTTGAGGTCTTCCGCACCGGTTGTGCCGCCCACATGGGTATCGGTAAACCAGGCAAAGTGAAAAGCGATCCGGTTGGGCACTTCCGTCCGGAGAAAACCTGAGATTAAAAAAATTACTGAAAAGATTTTACGATTCATGCAAACACTCATTTCTCTTCAATTCACCGTGAAAATAGTAACCATTTCTCAAAAGATACACAAGAAATAAAAAATGATTTATTTTCATATTGTTGTATATTAAAGCAGTTAAAAAAGGAACGAGAATGAGCAATAGATCCATCAAAAAAAATCCATTTAATCACCTCCAAATGGAAAAGGGGATGTCTGAGCTAATTGATCATCTTGAATCAAAGAATTTTGCAACTATTGAAGAAGCAAATGCCTACCTGGAGAAATTTCAGGGCAAAAAAATCGGCTCGCTATTAAAAAAAACCGGCACCATTAAAGATAAAGCGCTTGACCTTGTTATTGAAGCGCAAGATTCACCCCCGCCGAAGGGGATTCGGCTCGCCCGTAAAGCGCTGGAAATCGATCCCGATTGTGTTGACGCTTATAATTATCTGGCGACCCAAGCGGATAACATAGAAGACGCAATGAATTATTATCGGAAAGGCATAACAATCGGCAGGGAATTATTGGGCGAGGATTTTTTCAAAGAGAATACCGGCTTTTTCTGGGGCATCACCCGGACCCGTCCATTCATGCGGGCAAAAGCCGGCTATGCCGAGTTATTAATAATGAGTGGCCGTTATGACGAAGCTATCCGGGAGTTTAAGGAATTGCTGGTTTTAAATCCAAACGACAACCAGGGCAATCGTTTCTTGTTAGCTCCCCTCCTTCTCAGGCAGAATTACTGGCAGGATTATGATGAACTATTCAAGGATTTTGACGACGATTCCAGCCCTGCCTGGCTATATAACCGGGCGCTCTATTTGTATCTTAAGTTTGGCGGTGTAGCCAAGACACTGACTGTACTGCGTAAAGCGATTGACGCTAATCCTCATGTAGTGGAATTGTTGATTGGGGAAAGAGAAATACCCGAATATTCTCCCGATCCATACAGCCTCGGTAGTTTTGAAGAAGCTGTGATATATATCGGAGAAGCGATAATAGCCTGGAACGCCCATGAAAAAGCGCTTTACTGGCTGGCGGATTACTGGCAGCGCCATAGCGAAATGGATTAACCGGCGCACTGCAGCAGGCTGACGCTGTGTCGGCAAATGGAGATCCGGAAGCAGCGTCCTTACCCGGAATACTTTTTTAGAACTTCGTCAAACCAGATAATAATGTCCTTCAGGGCTTTAATGGATCACAAAAGCCTCGTTGAAAATCAATTTTCCAAGAAAATAAGGAAACGATTCTTCGAGGAGTCGGACTCTATCAAAGTTCACAAACATAAGTATAGAATCTTTTCCTTCAATTGGATTTTTTACACATAATCTGGCAGGATAAATGCTATGCCAAAGATTCTGATAAAAATAACTCAGTGCCTTTTCCGTAATGACATTTTTTAATTGCAGGTTGGGTCGTCTCCTCAAAGAGTCGCCAATACCTCCTAACAATTGATTGAAAAAGTTGCCGTCCGGATAAATTTTATTGTCTTCCAAGAAACGTTTTAGATCACAATAAGAATGCCGGACGGCTTTTCCGATTTGTTTATCATCAAGAGCTACAACAGGCTCATAGAACGTAGCCAACATTTCTTCATAAGGCATAATTTGATTAAATTCGAGGTTAAACCAGGCGCGCATGGCTATCATGAAAAAGTAAGCGACATCCTTCGGGCATAAATCGCTCGAAATCTGGCGATGTGACGACCAGTTTCGTAAAAGCTTCATTTGCCGGTGATAATTTTCCTTAAACCGATACTCAATATCGAATTTAGCCCCGTCTTCATTATAGCGCCCCTTGCTCATTTCCCATTCGGCGGAGAGTTCTTTGATGAACTGATAATATAGCAGCTCAGCGCAGTCCGGCGGAATCAGCGGGAAAAAATTCTCGAGCTTCGACAGATAATCGCGGATATATTCCTTTTCAATTTTAGAATCTGTCGTTCGGTTGAAAAGAATCCACTCATCACTTTCTTTTTCCAGCCGGTCTTTTAAATAACGGCAGGCATTGATGATTCCCCGTCTCAGCGTGATGTACGAAAAGTGCGTTCCGCGTTTAGTCAGGCGATTGTTCAACCAGGCATGAAAATTCGCGACGTCGCTTTTGTGAATCGAAGGTGCCAATTCGGCTAAAGCATCACAAAATTTTTCCTCAAAACGGTCATAAAGGTCTTTATTGGTTTCTCCGGCTTTCATCTTCCGGATGACTGCGGTCAGAAATTCATCAATCCGCTGAATGTTGCCATTTGTCTGATATTCCAGCAAAACTTCATCAAAAGCCTCGTTGTCCGGGTCAGAGAGCAATTCCCTGATTTTTGCGGTAATACCTATAAAATGCTCGGGATTTTTTGTTTCCAGCAGACGGTCTTTAAAGGTTTTAACCCGGTAACCATTAGATGCATGCCCTGTCAGAAAAACAATCCGGTCGTTATGAAATCCCTGTCTGACCAACATCTGGTAAAGATAAAATCCGGACTCCTCGAGAAACTCTGTATTTTTCCGACCAAATTCATAGGCAATTTTTCTTACTAATTCCGTTTCCGGAAAATCCTTCAGATTGAGATCGAATACAACCAGATCGTATTCTAAAATCGCCCTCCCGATAGCGTCGTAACAGTCATCGAAATTAGGGGGAATATCAAGCCGGTTTATGCTGTCGGTGAAAAAACCGCTTTCCTGAAAAAGAATACGGTATCTTTGATCGCCCTGCGGATCGTCTTCAATCCAGAGAATGTTCATCGCTTTTTCTCCTTGTTGAGTTGTTTTGCCAGACGCTCCGAATCCAATTCTATTTTCGGTTTATATGGCACGAAAAGGTCTTTCAGGAAACGCAGCATTACCCGGAATTTTCCGTTTTCCTCACGCCAGGTAAAGACTTTATCCTTTTCCCGGATGTCGTTCAGCATTTCAAGGTCATTCTGAATTCCCTCTAATCCCTTTCCCGTGCTGATCGAGACGTTTTGCGTATAAGGATTTTCCCACTCGCATACCAGGAATGTCCGGCTTTCGAATTCCTCTTCAAAAAATTTAATATTAACCCAGACATCCTGCTCTATATCACGGTACTTGAGCGCATTGAATAACAGCTCACCGAAATAGCCTTGTAACAACGCTTCGGCGTAACCGTCGCGCCGCAAACGAATGCTTCTCCACATCGGCGACAATGTTTTGGAATTTTCGGCAATATTCTGACTTACCCAGTCAATCGCCGATTGCCGGGGTTTGAAGAAAACGTTTTCCTCAAAGGAATTTTTCATCACTGAAAGCGTCATCTGTTTGCGCTCGCAGATGCGCTGACGAATCGGGTCAAGTTTATGATAGTCGGAGTTCAGGAAGCGGGCGATGATGCGCTCAATGGCATTATTCAGGATTTCCTCAATGCTGATAGCCTTTTCCCGCGTGTCTTCCGGTAAACGATCGCCGCGGATCAACTGCTGGAACTCCGCCGAACTGCCGGTATTGCGCGCCTGCAGGAGCAAACCCTGATTGCGGATAATCGTCTCGGCGTGGTAAGCGTCGGTCAGGAAACGGGCGTCTTTTTGAAATTCGGCGTGTTTCTTAAGGCGATTTGCCACCTCAAAAATAGTGTTTGGATTGAGCGTGTTCGCTAAAGTATGCGAATATTGCTGGATCATACGCTCTTTTTCTAGTTTTGCTTGCTCTAACTCCTCGTCTCTTTTCTTAATAGATAAAGACAATCTACTGTGAATTTCGTCGTTAATAGGTATGTACCAGTCTAAAAAAATAGTTGTATCAATATTTTCTTTTTCCAGTAAATGGTTAATGAAATATTTAATAAAAGTCAATTTTGATCGTAGTCTGAAAATATTTTTCTTATCCAGGAATAATTGTTCATTTATATTATTTATTTCAACAGGATAATACTCATATATTTCTCTTAAAGATTTTTCGAGTCGTTCATTAGGAATTATTTTGGCTGGATATTTGTCGATCATATTGCCGATTAATTTAGTACAAGAAATGACCGTTTTAGGCATTTTAACAGAAAAAAGAATTGAAAAAGCCTTAACCAAAAACTCTATCGATGTTGACTCAGTCGCAATTTTTAATTCAAAAGAAACATTATCAAATTTTTCGTACCATTTAGATGCTAAGTTTAAAATAAAGTCAAATTGGTTAAAATTCTGATCGTCTGATATGATCAGGTTTTTAATTTCTGACAAACCTTGCAGGCATAGTTTTTCTTTATTTAAAGCAAGGTGTATCATACATTGAAATTTTAATAGTAATTGATTTTTAGGAAAATTATTAATTAACACTGATAAATAATTCAGTGCTCTCTTTAAATCATTAGATAAAATACATATTATATTTAAGGATAGGTAATTGGCAAATAATAATGGCTTATCGGGTAGAGATAAGTTATTACTTGTGAATAGTAATGATTTATAGTTTGGTAAATGTCGTTTAATAGAAGCATAGTATCGTCTTGCTTTTTCCTCCCAATCAGCTTCTGTTTCTATTAAACAATAGAGGTAAAACATTCCGGCAATATATTTTAAATCTTCATCTATAAAATAATCCTTTATTTCTTCTAATAATTCAGAGTGTTGCTTATTATTATTTAATATTCCCCATTTCATGATTAGGACAATTTTCTGTATTTTTCCGTCTAAGTATTTTATAGCAGTACGAATATCCTTTAGTGCTTTTTGATTTTTATTTTTAAATGAATAGGCCATTCCACGATAACAATAAAAAATACCTTTATTAGTACTGTCTTTTTTATTTTTTAATAGGGCTATCCCCTTAGTAGCATATTTTATTGAATTATCTAAATACACCTGCGGCTTTATGAATGAGAATAAAAAGTTGTAAAAATTAGACAGATATTGAAGTGTAAGTATGATACAATCTCCATTATTTGGATCTTTTTCAACGTTCTGTAGAATTTTATAGCCCTCTTCTTGCTCCCCGTTTAAAAAATATGCTTCACCTAAAATGAAGTTTGCGGTGCATCTTTCTTCTTTGGGAAGTTTATATAAAGATATAGCTTCTTTTGTTAATTCTATCACGCTTTGATAATTACCTTCTTCACGAAGTTTTTCTATTTGATTCACAACTTCTGATAATTTTGTCAGTCTGGATTTCGCTACTTTCGGTGTATCTGATCTTTTTGATGACATCTATTCTCCTATCATTAAATTGACATATTAAATATTAAAAAAAGAATACTGTATAACAAGGTTTTATTAGCAAAGACAATAAAAATACCCTTGATTAAAAACCGGATTGTTTTTAATAAATACGGATTGAAACACTTGTAAATTTTAAAATAAAGAGTTTTAATGATATTAATGTTCATTTATATCCCGATTTTTTTTACTATCTCTATTGCCTTGCCCAGAAAAGGCGTCTTTAATTTTAATAATAGCAACAATCAGCGCATTGATTCCCTCGGTTAAAGCGCCAACATCGACATTACTGACTCCCTTTTTTACGTTCGGTGACGATTTGCTTTTTTTCTTAACATTGCTTGCCATATTACTTCCTTCCATATGTAAAAAATTAGTTTACTTGTTTTTTTGTTTTTCTGTATTGGTTCTCAGAGAAGATATACCCTGTAAGATACTAGCGACAATTGTTAAAATTATTCCTATCGTTTCAAGTACATTTGAGTCTTTTTGTTTACCGTGAGTTGTGTTATTAACAGTATTTTTGGGCGTATTGATATTTTTCTTAAACATTTTAACTTTTCCTTTTTTGTTAGATTTGTTTTTCAAAAACCACTTATTTATAAGTCACATTCCATGCCAAAAATTTATTTTTTATTGTTAATTGACGAGAAACCACTCATTGATCAGGTTTAATCGTTTGGATCATCCAACCCATTCGTAAAAATTTTTACTTCGGAGGGTTAACGATTTTACCCGATCTTATGGAAAATTTTACGTCCTCTGCTAACTGATCCACTAGTATTCGATTAATAACCTCAATTATGGTTGCAGATTAAAAGCCCGCCTTTCAATTTGCAATGTTATTCTTTTGCTTGACTGCTGATTTTATCCTTTACGGAAAACCGTTCAGGTTGTATTTTTTCGGTTGTTCCGATTGGAGAAAGGATGAAAACCGTAACTTTTAAAATTGATGACGATTTACTCAGAGATATCGAATCATTGGCACGGGAACTGGGTGAAAGCCGTAATTCCGTGATCAGTAGAGCCACAAGATTTTACATCGACAGTTATGATGAAGCAATCGCAAAGACCCGACTGGATGATCCGGACCGAACTACGATACCGCATGAAACGGTTTTAAGAGAATTTGGGCTCTGATTTTCGGCAGATCGTTCACAGATATAAACTTAACTTGTCTTGATCCCCATTTTTCTCAGTCTGGCACGGAAAGTCGCCGGCGCTATGCCGAGCAGTTTCGCCGCATTGACGGCATTGCCGTTTGTCTGCCTGAGCGCCGCGTGGTAATATTCTGGTATTAATCCATTATCTAAGTCAATACCATCGGATGGGATAGAGATTCCTATCGGCGAATCTGCCAGATCGATTATATGCAGATGTTCAGCGATAATTTCATCTCCCGGATAAACGAACGCCGCGGTGAGTGTGCTTTTCAATTGGCGGACATTGCCATGCCAGGGATAAGTCTGAATCTTTTCAATCGCCGCTGGCGTCAGGCGTTTTTTCCTATCCTGCCGACGGTTGAGTGTTTCGACAAGATTCTGAGCAATCAGTAGCTTGTCGGCGCCGCGTTCACGCAGAGGCGGCAGATGGATTTCCGTCTGCACCAGCCGATAAAACAAATCCTCCCGGAATTGCCGGTCTTTGACGAGTTGGCGCAGGTCTTTGTTCGTAGCGGAAATCAGGCGAACGTCAACTTTTTCTTCCGTGCCGCCGACGATCTGAATCGTCCCCTGGTCCAAAAAGCGGAGCAGTTTGACCTGCATTTCAGGTGGCAGATCGCCAATTTCATCAAGAAAAATCGTACCCTGATCGGCGAGTTTGAATTTGCCGTCCTTATCCGCAATCGCGCCGGTGAAACTGCCTTTTTTATGTCCAAAAAACTCACTCTCAAACAAATGCGGACTGATGGCGCCGCAGTTGACTTTGATAAAAGCATTTTTCTGCCGGGCGCTGTTATAGTGAATTGCTTCCGCAACCAGTTCTTTTCCGGTGCCGCTTTCACCGCTGATAAAAATCGGGATGTCGGTGTCAGCAAAAATTTTGATTTGTTCTTTTACTTTTAAAATCCGGGGTGACTCGCCAATAATTTCATCGTGCTGAAGTTTCAAGCGTTCTTTCAGATTCTTGTTTTCCCGGGCTAGTTTGGTCAGCTCGGCTTTGACTGTGGAGACATTTTGAATCTTTGGAAAATCATCGAGTTCAAATTTTATCTCTGAAACTCCGGTTTCGCGTTGAACCTGAATGAGTTTGGCGTCAATAACACCGCCCTGTTGCAGAAATATCCAGCAGGCGTGCATCGTGGGCGTGCCGGAGGTAATCGAAGCAGTATATTCCGCTATCGGGTTCTCATTTTGAATTTCTTTTACGGCTTGATACATCGCCGGATAAACAGTATTGTAATCGGTGGGGTCGCTTGATAGCGCTTCCTGGTATAAAACCTTAAGATTCGGGTAGGTTTTCCGGCAATAATTCAGAATATCCGAGGCCGGTTTAAGATATTTTTCGTTATTATAGAGAATATAAAGCCGGTCGAATGCAATTTCTTTTAAAATCGAGAGGATTGCGCCTGGATTTTCGGCGCCACAACAATCATTGTTGCCGATGAAAGACAGCAATATTTTTGGTTTAAGTGACATGGCGAATAAATATTAAGTCTCCACAGGTTAATTATCAAGCTATTATAAACATCATGAGTTTGACAGATTTGACTAAAAGTTCGCACACTCTTCCTGCTTGTTTATTACGATTTCAATCTATATTTTTATGGAAATGAAAAACATTCGTGACCGTCTTGATGCTCTCTATTCCAAAGCCAATCAAAAAAATTCTGAAACAGAATCATCTCCTCAGATCCGGAAAGAACTGAATCGCCTCTTCCAGCATAAAGACGGCGCTAAATATTTCCCAAAATCCAATGTCGAGAAAAAAGCTCAATCCATATCCACTGTCGTCCAGGGTTCATGGATCAACACTCACTTCGGTGATATCTTCAGAGCCGAATACAGCTATGATTTACATGAACCCTATGGAAACCTAAACTTAGGACAAATCTATTCATTGAACAGACAACTTCTCCCGGAAATTTTCCAAATCAGTGACCCGGTTGATCCTCAGCGTCTTCTTTTTATCGATACCGAAACCACAGGTTTAAGCGGCGGAACCGGTACGGTAGCCTTTATGATTGGTCTGGGTTTTATTGAAAACCACAGATTCATTGTTCATCAGTATTTTATCACCCAGCTCAGCCATGAGGAAGGCATGCTGGAACTACTCCGGAAAGTGATCCCGAAATTTGACTGTATGGTTTCATATAATGGCAAAAGTTTCGATATCCCGTTATTGAATTCACGGTTTGTTATGAACCGAATGCAACCAATACCGGAAGATACCAATCATATCGACCTCCTGCACTCCACCAGAACGTTTTGGAAATATTCCATGGAGAACTGTAAACTGAAGACCGTTGAAACCGATCTTTTAGGTCTGTTTCGGGAAGATGATATTCCCGGGGACATGATTCCGGATGCATACTTTGACTATTTACGCAGCCGGCGAATTGACAAAATCGAGCGGATTTTTTACCACAATCGTTTTGACATTATTACCATGCTCGCTAATCTGATTCTGATCTTGAACGCCTATGAATCCCGCGAGCCCGACGATAATCCTCTGACAGATTACGCCAAAGCGCGGATGTTTACCCGCAAGAAAGACATTGAACGCAGTGCCGCCCATTATGAAAATGTATTGAATTCAAATATTTCCATAGGCCGGCGACAGAAAACCTGTCTGGAATTAGCGGCCCTTTACAAAAAAACCGGACAGTTTGAAAAAGCCCTTCTGCTTTGGAAAGCAGTCATCGGTAAGGATTATCCCTATGCAATCGAGCCCTATATTGAACTGGCGAAATATTATGAGCACCGGGACAAAGCGTATCCGGATGCACTCCGTTTTACTCAACGCGCGATTGATCAATTACCTTTTACCAGGACAAACGAATTAGGTAGTCTCCAAAAACGCAAACAACGATTACATAAAAAAATCACTACTTCCGATGCTTAATTTAGGACGGAGTTTCACTCGGACGTAATTTGAATCAAAGAATCATCATTTTATCTTTTTGCATAAATCCTGTTGATCCAATTTATATTCCATCGGGTTCGTATCATTACCGCAGTTTCCATTCTGACGGGAAAAAAGTTGTTGAAGGATGATTTACCATAGTGAAAGATAGTACCGGTAATATTTCCGGTGAATGGCATTTTGATAAAATAGGAAGTCCAAAAAATATTGGCCCACAAGTTGGTGACGGTATATTAATCGGATGATTTAACGATGACAAATTGTGGATCGAGTTAAATTCTCAATACAAAGATAATAATCTGCAATTAATCGGTACCCTGGAAAATAGTTCCTATAATGGCATCTGGGCATGGATTTCGTTTCCCGGAATTACCGGAGAGGGAACATTCAAAGCAGATTATATTGAATAGACATCTATAAATAGAAATTCAACAAAATGCAGAAAAATCATTAATCCTGTTTAAAAATCCCCGCTTCTATTTCCGGCAATCTGTAATTACTAAAGTTAACCTTTGCAGGAATCCCAATTCCTAATAACTTATGTTTAATAATTATTCGAGGAAAGAATGGGTTTTAAAACAAAAGAAGAGATTGTTAAAAATTGGTTACCCCGCTATACCGGCACAACATTATCAGAGTTTGGTGAATATATTTTGTTGACAAATTTCAGTGATTATTTATGTTATTTTGCCGAACGGTTCGACGTGCCGATTATGGGAAAAGATAAGCCCATGCAGATAGCCACGGCTAAAAATATTACGATTATCAACTTCGGTATGGGCAGCGCCATGGCGGCGACCGTTATGGACCTGCTGGCTGCCGTTAAACCCAAAGCAGCGCTCTTTCTCGGGAAATGCGGTGGTCTCAAGAAAAAGATCAAAATCGGCGATCTGATCCTGCCTATTGCCGCCATCCGGGGTGAAGGCACCAGCAATGACTACCTGCCACCGGAAGTACCGGCACTCCCCTCTTTCCGTTTACAGCAGGCAGTTTCGGCAATGATCAAAAAACATGAAGTTGATTACTGGACCGGAACGGTTTATACAACCAATCGCCGTGTCTGGGAACACGATGAGAAATTCAAAGATTACCTGGCGCGAATCAGAGCAGCCGGGATCGATATGGAGACCGCTACTATTTTTACCGTTGGTTTTACAAATAAAATCCCTCATGGCGCCTTATTGCTTGTGTCTGACAGTCCGATGACTCCCGAAGGCATTAAAACTGCCGAGAGCGACCAGAAAGTTTCTCTGAAATATGTAAAAACCCATCTTGATATCGGCATCGACGCTCTTTTGGAATTAGCCAATCGCGGTGAATCTGTGAAACACATGCGCTTTTGAGGATAGTCAATTGAGAGAAGAACTTGATGGAAAGCCGCACAAATTTCCTGTTGACATGTCTAAGAAATATCTTTAACATCCGAATAGCGATGAATGATTTAAGGTATATTCAAGAACTTTTAGGACATAACATCTCTAAAACGACAGAAATTTATACGCATGTTACAAAGAAAGGGCTGGATAAAATAGTCAGTCCGCTGGACAACTTAAACATAAGGGAAAAATAAACGCAATATGGCGTATATACACACATATTTGGGCGAATAAACGAAATTAATGGCGTATATACAGCCGTTATGCCCAAGCTTAAAAGAGAACGACAATAACAGATAATGATATTACAGAAAAAAACATTAGAACGACTTCGAGACCTAATTAATGAAGAAACGGAATATCGAAAAGGTTATGAACTTGTAGCTTTTTTTAACGAATTAGGTTTTAATGACACTTATGGACAAGGTTTTCCTTCAAGATGGGTTTACACTGATTCAAGATTAGAAAAAATTAACGGAACCCCAGAACTGGATAAGTGTATCAAAAAAGTTTTTGCTCCTGTAAATTTTGTAGGACGGATTGATGTTTTAGATAAAATCATTACCGATTTTAATCAATTCCTAGTTTTTGACGACTGGCAAGTAAAAAGAATAGGGAAAGAAATAACATTTACTAAAGCCGGAAATATTGACTTTGAACAACAAAAAAGCGAAGTAAAAGAAGATGATTTTTTAAATCGAGAATTTTCAGATATTTCGATTGAAAAGATTGGACTTGATGGTACAATATCAGATGTTTTAACAAGTAGATTTGATGAGATTCAAAAATGTTTTAGAGCAAAATCATGGCTTTCAGTAATCTTTATGACTGGAAGCACATTAGAAGGTTTATTGTTAGGAGTAGCACTAAGTAAACCGCAATTATTTAATTCTTCAAATTCTTCCCCAAAAACAAAAGAAGGAAAAGTCAAACAATTCCATTTATGGACACTAAGCAATTTTATCGACGTAGCAGCAGAGATTGGATTGCTAAAAGAAGATGTGAAAAAATTTAGTCACGCTCTCCGTGATTTTAGAAATTACATCCATCCGTTCGAGCAAATGAGTAGTAATTTCTATCCTGACGAAAGAACGGCGAAAATTTGTTTACAAGTTTTCAACGCTGCAATATTTCAAATGATAAAAAATAAGAAATGAATAAAAGCCAGGGCATAACATTTTGTATAAGTAATGGCAGGGAAAGTGCTAAATACCAAGGTTTATAGCCCACTCAAACTTCATCACGGGTTGACAGTAGAGTGCCACGAAATCTGCCACTATTCATACAATTTACCGTTAGGCGACATTTTAATTTTTAACTAAAGGAACGATTATGAAAATAATGAGTTCTGGAACTGGATTTTTTCTTTGCATAGGCACTGGATTAGGTATTGGTCTGTTTGTCGGTCCTGGATGGGGTTGGCAAGCACTGGCTGGAGCCATTATAATTGCTATCGCTAGTGTCTTACTAAAGTCAGAGCATTATCAAGATTACATTGCGAATTGTGAGGGCAAACAAATTGAACTTGAGCCCTCTTTTCTTCAAAAATTTATTCTCAAAGGAGGTAAAACTAAACCGAGTGCAATTTTGTATATTAGCCTTTCCTTCTTGCAAAATTTGGTAATCATATTTATTGTTGTTTTTATTGTATTCTTTATTAAGGATTTTCTATATCATTAAAATTGTTAGGAGAGAAAAATTAAAACATCGCCTAACAGCGGACAAAAGGGAAATCAAAGATTTCCCCAAATTGCCTTTGGCAACTTCTTTTATCCACATCCCGTTATGGGCAAGTTTAAGTCACTTGCGAATTAGGCAGAGCGAAAAAATAGATTGTTGAGATACAACATAATATGTGGAGACCAGAAACCACTAAAAAAACGGGGCGACACCGAAAAGCCATATGAGTAGGGAAAAATGAAAATGGTAAAATAATGAAAACATCTATCAAAGTATTTCATTGGCTTCCACGGGTTATCTGTATTCTTGCTGTACTTTTTATTAGTATGTTCGCAGCCGATGCTTTTGCTCCTGAGCTCACCATCTGGCAACAACTTGGTGGGTTTTTAATTCATCTTATTCCATCATTTATTTTAATAGCAATACTTATTATTGCATGGAAATGGGAATATATAGGTGGTATTATCTTTGCGATAATAGGTCTTGGCATGAGCCCTTTTGTTTTTATGTTAAATTATCAACGTAACCACTTTAGTATTGGAGCTAGCCTTGGTATCATCCTGATGATTACTTTCCCATTCGTAGTTGTAGGTGCTCTTTTTATTATAAGTCACTATATGAAGAAAAAAGAATCTTCTAAAAACTTATGACGAATAGCAGAAAACCAGCCCATAACACGCGCTCATAAGCAATGGCGGGGATTATACGGTTATTTAGCTTTCAGTCTCACATCAAGTTTTGGTGTAGTTTGATAGAGAAGCGCTCCGAAACCAGCCACATGCTCATAGCGCCATCCGTTGTGCGCAATTATGCAAGACATCAATTAACATCACATAACAAAATAAAAAAATGAAAACAGGAGTGTACATGAAAATTCTAAAAAGTTCCATCTTAGGATTTATTCTTTTTCCTAATGTTCAATTACAGGCACAAGTAAAAGATAATGGAACTCTAACAACACTCTCAGGAGAGAATGCAAGCAAAGATACTGTCAAGGCCTTTATAACAGAATCTGAATGGTTACCTGCCTCTTCTCTTTATATTGAGTTAGGAGGCAAATTATGGTATTCTTTAAATTTTGATTTAAGAAAGAGAGAAAATTTTGCACTAAGCATTGGGATTACATATCTGGAAGATAGAGATGTTCATACAAATGAGTATCATCAATCATTGTTTTTTCCATCTGTTATGTGTTATTATTTAGGAGGGGAAAGACACAGGTTTGAACTGGGTGGAGGTTTAAGTTCTGTAATTGGGTCATCCCAAGGTTTGGCATCTCTGGCGTTGCATGGAGTTGTAGGATACAGGTATCAAAAAAAGAAAGGCTTAATTTTCCGTGCCGGATTTACTCCATTTATCTCAATACCCATTGCGGAAGATGCCAGATTTATGGTTGTTCCATGGGCTGGAGTAAGTTTAGGATATAGTTTTTAAAAATTTAAAAGAAATCGTCCTTACCTTTCAATTAAGATAAGATTTATGGTTAATAATAATACTTTATAATTTAAAGATATTATAAGAATAACTAGACATAACAATGTATAAAAATAATAGCCGGTTCAGTAGTAAATTCAAGGGTGGTAGCCCGCTTCAACTTTCTTGTAACTTGACAGGTTTGAAGCCCGCATTCGGCTACTATTCTTATACTAACCGTTGTGGCTAATTGGGGAAAAGAAAATGAATAAGCAAATTTTATTAAATAAGTTAAATATAACAGACATCTTCTATATAAAGATGTATTTAGTTATTGCTCTTATCTTATTATTCCAATCTTGCCAGTTAAATAAACAATCAGATATACCGCAAACATTTTTACCATACATTACTAATAGCAGTACTCCAGTAGAATATATCCCAATTCTGCCACAATATGATAGAGACAGACAACCTATGCCAGAATCCATATCTCAAGAAGCAGCTCTTGTTGATATCGCAATGTTGGAATATATATTTAATACTTCCTATTCCGGTTATGAATATTGGAAAGTAAAAGGCGTTAATTTCAATCAATTCTTCAATAACCTAAGAAAAATTGTTAACAAACAAGACACTATAAATACCTACTTCTTTGAAAAAGAGGCTTCAAAGATATTAAAACAATTATCAGATGGTCACATTGCTATTGAGGGATATGGATATAATTATGCACGCGGACATAAATCAGTTTACTACTGCGATGTTATTGTGGAAAAATCTCCAGAAAACAGATATAAAGTAATCGATTCAAAAAATGAAAGGGTTTCTGTTGGAGATTATTTTACTCAAAAAGACCCTGAAAAATATCTTTACCCTACATTATCCTCAAAGGGAAAATCTCACTTTCTGTTAGGTGCCATGTCTTATGATTATATTCATTCTCAAAAGCTTTCATTTAATGGAAGTGATTTAGATATCTCTTTTCACGAAAGCCGACTGCTTCATCATTTTCCTTTCGACCCAAAACCATTCTACATTTATGATGTTAAAAATATTCCTGTTTTAAGAATAAATAGCTTAAGAAATACTTTATACCCGCTGATGAAAGAATTCATGGAATCTGGACATCAACTTAAAAACGAGGATTTGCTTATAATCGACGTAATGAACAATGGAGGTGGTTCATCTGCATTTGCTCAAAATTTCATTAAAAATTTGAATGGTACAGTAAACTGGAAATTGGAAGTGGCTGAATTGATGTCCCCGCCATTGACTGAATATTTTGCAAAATATCAAACCCTATCTTCAGACACTCACTCTCCCCAATACCTTGAATTAATTCAGCGTTACAGTAAATATTATGAAAGCTTTAAAGAAACTCCTATAAAAAAATGGCAGTTTTCAACAACAGGAGATATTGAAGAGCGGGGCACTTTTGAAGGAAAACTAATTGTACTTGCAAACCGCGGTGTAATTTCAGGCGGGGAAGCTTTGGTTGGTTCTTCTGAATCAATTAAAAACAGAATTCTAATAGGTGAAAACACCGGTGGAGCAGGGCAATTTTCAAGCAACTGCAATTATTACCTCCCAAACTCAAAAATCATTGTTAGACTACCTAGGCATTTTATCTTTATCCAAGGATTTGAAGAGAGTGTTGGATATATGCCTGACTATTGGCTGGATACAGAAGATCCCTTCAACGAAGTAATAAAATGGATTACTGACCCTGAAAATTATTGTTTTAAATATCAATCTTCATATACCGACATGCTAAAAAACAAACAGAATAATATAGTACTCCCTGATGATGTCAAGATTTTAAAACCCAAACCAAATATTGCAAATGAGTTATCGAAGTTTTCAGGTAGGTGGTTTGGCTTGGATGGAGGTGTGCTGGAACATGTTTTAGTTGTGGAGAAAATTACTGCTAGTAATAACATTGAGGCAATTTATGCCTGGGGCAATGCACCACAATGGGGCGTTGAATCCGGATGGATGAGAATGATTGGTTACTTTGAAAATGGGAAACTGATTCTTGAAAAGAATGATATTAAGATAATTTATACATTAAAACCTGATAGAACCATGATCTCCTTATTTGAAAAGCCAGGAGTAATAGCCGAAGCACGATTAATTAAAATGAATGAATAATAGAAAACAACTAGCCACAACAATGTATAAAAATAATAGCCGAGATAGTAGTAAATACAAGGGTTGTAGCCCGCTTCAACTTTCTTGTAACTTGACAGGAATGGAGCCCGCAGACGGCTACTATTCTTATACGGAACGTTAAATGAAATTTTGATTTAATACTTCTGTTTTTACTTAAACGGTATGAGGATATGATTATTTTTAGGTTTCTGCCGTCAGCTGGTCTGCGGTTTAGAGGTGCAGGGCACGATATTCACCTGGCAATTTTTAATAAATCCCATAATATCAGCGTTGATCTCATGGATCACCTCTCTTTGAGATAGGCGCGCGACTCTTTTTGACAGGATCGCCTGTCCCGGAGATAGGCGCGCGACTCTTTTTGATAGGATTTCCTGCCTCGGAGATAGGCGCGCGACTCTTTTTGATAGGATCACCTGTCCCGGAGATAGGCGCGCGACTCTTTTTGATAGGATCACCTGTCCCGGAGATAGGCGCGCGACTCTTTTTGATAGGATCACCTGTCCCGGAGA
>Ga0268276_1000071_pt1 | contig 113134 bp, 92 predicted proteins | sample saktaG_4_FD_190145 | JGI IMG/M metagenome (GOLD analysis project Ga0268276, IMG submission 190145) | Saline water microbial communities from Sakinaw Lake, British Columbia, Canada - sak_2010_1_5_45m | ecosystem: Environmental > Aquatic > Non-marine Saline and Alkaline > Saline ... | reverse complement strand
TCTTGAGTCGTAAGTGTTCGCGCAGTTGAAGCCAGTCCGCGCGTTTCAGTTCTGCTAAAAGCCCTTGATTTTGGAAACTTCTACCTGAAAGTTCGGAAACCAGCAATCCTATCTCGGTGATGTTTAGCTTTTGAGCTTGGTACTTTAGATAGCCACAGGAGCGTGCAGCAAACAAATATGTTTTTCCATTGGCAATATCAGGTCTGTAAAATAACGGCAGGAAACGCGTGCCTACATCATTCAGCCAAATTACACTATCCGCGCTAAACCGACGCATGACTTCTTCACACTCGCGGTTATAGCCGTATTCAAGGAAGCTTCTGATGGGTGCGCCCTGACTATCGCGCGCGCTGATCATTAGATAAAGTGAGGACGATAGAGTGAAGAAGGCGATCAAGACAGGAACAAGTAAGGCGGCCATATTGGCATAAGTTGGGAAGCGTGTGCGGGCTGTTGCAGCGAAAAACACCACAATAATAGTGGCGGCGGTCATGATCACCTTTATGTGAACATTGACGGGGTCGATATTCAATGAGAAAACAGCAACAACGATTGTTAGAGCGAGAATGCTCAAGGAAAGAACTGTGCGCTGTAACAAGAGTTTCAAATAGGAAAGGAAAAAGAACACGACAAGTGGGTAGAATGGAACCATGTACCGTATGTTGCTCCATTTCACAATGTGGATTGCCATGTACAAAAAGAAGAGCGTGCTGACGAAGAGGCAGGCCGCCTGGCGCTTCTTGAGCCATGTCCAGCTCATAATAATTGCTGCTGGCACTGCAAAGAAAACAACAATATGCGGCAACTTATTAAAATTAAACGTCTCGGGATGAATAATCTTCGTACAATAAATAATAAGAGCATTGAAGAAGCCAATCAAGACGTTGACGATATCAAAGAAGGCGCTGGTGAACATGGCGGCGCCGAGAGCAAATGCACCTTGCGGTAGAAACAGTATGGAGCAGGCAAGCATGCCGCGCGAAAGAGACGAGGCCTGTAGTGTTTCCGGTTGATCGCCAAGGAAAGAGGCGTAGTTTGCAGAGCGGCTGGCGTTGTGCTTGGCCTTTTGCGAGAGGATGCTGTGGTTCTGCTGAAGCGCGACCATAGGCCGTGCGGTGTTTCGGTACTTCGGTGCTTCGGTGACTCGGCGGTGGGCCGGTGTCCTCGGTGCTTGGTCCTTGGTGCTTGGTGCGCTTGCAGCAGCGGTGCGTGGTGCTTGGTCCTTGGTGCTTGGTGCGCTTGCAGCGGTGCTTAGTCCTTTGTCCTTGGTGCTTGGTGTCTGGGCAGGCGGGGTGGTGCTTTGTTGGGTAACTGCGGCGGATTGGCTTGGTTCGTTTTTACGGTGCGAAGTGGGGCTATCCAAAAGGCCCGGCGAAGCGCCGGTTTGCAGAACGAGGGCAGGTTGCGAGGCCGGGAGGCTGGGAGGTTGGGAGATTGGGGAGGAGGCAGTTGTAAGTGACCAGTCACCAGTGACCAGTTTATGTTGAGCCGAGGCGGAAGGGAGGACCGAGCGCGGAGGTGCGACGCTCGGCTGTGGCGGCGGAGCCGAGCTTAAGGCTAAAGGTTTAAGGTTTAAGGTTGGGTTTGTCACTGAAAGGCTGGACGCCGGTGACTGCACGTGAGGCGTGAATCGTGAGACGTTAGTTGTTTCTGCGGGCGGCGTCTTGGTCGTCGGTTCTGGAAGTAGGTCCTCTGTGGCAGGCGCTGCTGTTGACTGCTCAGAAAGGGCTTCGGACATCGGTTGTCGGTCCTCTGTCGTGCCGGCAGCAGCAGTGCTTAGTCCTTGGTTTTTAGTGCTTGGTGTCTCTGTGTGAGTCGTGAGTGGTGATTCGTTAGTCGTTTGTGCGGGCGGCGTGCTTGGTGTTGTCGGAGTGCCTACCGGCAGTGCTTCGGTGACTGGGGGCTTGTGTGCTTCTGTGGTTAGTGTCTGGACGTTAGACGTGAGCAGTGAGTCGTTAGTCGTTCCTGAATTTAGATCGCGAACCTCGCTGTGCTTGTTGACCGCAGGTTGCGTGACCGCGTTCGTGACTGCGGGCGTGGCAGCGGGCGTGGCAGCGGGCGTGGTAGCGGGCGGCGTGACCGCCACAGGGAGAGGCTGGGACATTGAGACGTTGGGAGGTTGGGCTGTTGGAGCGGGTGCGGCTGCGGCCGACGCAGCAGTCGGCTTCGCAGCACGGATCTCGAATCTCGGCCCTCGGTCCTCGGTCTTCTGCACTGCTGCCGACGACGAATATCCTGGTATCTTTATGAAATCTACTTGCAGCGCCTTGATATTATTCTTTCTTGTTTCGAGGGCTAATTTTGGCGACAGACGCAGTTTCCGAATGGCGTTTCTGTTAAGTCCGTTGATGATATTGGTTAACGACGGATTTGTGGGCACCAGTGATGTGTTAAGCATAAGCGCTATGTATAAAACAACCGGCAAGAATACGATGGTGCTTCTTACCACTATATGTCCTACAAAAGTAAAGCAAGACGATAGTACATAGTACAATCGCCTTGTAAAGTGCGTGCCTTCACTACTACTATTAGGGCCTGCATATTTCACAAGCGCGCGATTGACCTGATCCACGACAATCCACAGAACAAGAGCGGGCCCGACTATGAACAAAAGATACTCACGCACATCTGTAGCTAGCAAGAGCAGCAGCCCTATAATCCAGGCACGTTTCCTCTTGATGACGGCGTCAATGATAAGCAGGACGGCACCCATGGCAGGTACATCGACAAGATACTTATATGAACAAAAAATGGTCATGGGGTTAGCAAAGACCAGCCATGTACCGACCAGAGCGTACCATTGCGAGTGCAGCAGTTCGTGGAGCACATGATAACACAACCAGAAGCTCAGCAAGGCAATAGCAGCCATAACCAGCGTGGCAAGAAAAACGGAGTTGCCAAAAACCAGGAAAAGCAGTGCGGTTATGGTCTTGATGAGAAAGCCATGAGTGCCAACCGGCAAATGTCCGAACCAGTTGCCATGCCGTAAGGCGTCCGCAATGGTGGCTGCTTGTGTCAGGTACCACGCTTCATCAATTGCGGCGAATCTCATGAAGCTCAATCCAAGCAAGAACAGGCCATAGGCGAGCATGGAGGCCACAAGAAGACGCTTTGGCAAGGTTGACAACATTGCATTATGCGTGTAGTGTGTGCTAATCGTATTGTCGTCTGAAATGTGCACGATATCTACCTATGAGCGTTTTTGCAGCAAAACAAAGCCAATGATTATATAGAAATGAGCATGGACAGCTTTCATTCACTCAGCGCTGGCAGACAGTGAATTAACTGCAGGTGGGAACCACACGATTGTCATCGAGTCACGCCGGCCCTACAAAAGGATAGCAGGCTTTTCAAGCAAAGCAATCTGATTACAGAAGACTTGAAAGTATCTGTGATATCTGAGCGTTAAGCCGATTTCACTTGCCAATATTCTGAATCGTTGACGATTGTAAATGCAGATATGATCATCAACCGCCGACTTGGCAAATAAACCTAAAACCGCACCCCAACGATGTACCACATCGTTTCCGAACGGCGTTGGTGTTATTATTACGATGATGCCACTGGGCTTGAGCACCTTTGCAACTTGCTGCATTACGAACTTCTGATTGAATAAGTGTTCTATCAGGGCAAGTATCAGGACGCAGTCAAACTGTTTGCCAAGTGCAAGCGGATCGCAATCAAGATCACGAGTATAAAAAGATGCAGCTGGATATTGTCTGCTTAGTTCCTTCACCGCAGAGGCCGACCTTTCAACACCGCAGTATGTTGTGATTTCACGTGCGTACTTCTCATATATATGTGCATCATAACAACCAAGATCTAGCACATCTCCCTTTATATAGGGAGCAATTGTTGCATATCTTCTCCGTGCAAGTATTTTAGAGAGCAGTGCCATAATATTCAATTAGCAGAGGACGTCAAGAATGCGCAGCACAGCGCATCCGTCCCACAGTGTCGGTGGCTTGTGCTCTGAACGCATGAAGCGCATTGCGGCATCCGACGCAATACTTACTTTTTGTACTTCTAGGCCGGTGACTGTGTTGGTCCCTGAAGCACATGTCAATGGGCGTTCTGTTGATTCGCGTAAGGTGATACACGGCACACCCAGCCAGGTAGTTTCTTCTTGTATGCCGCCTGAATCTGTCAGCACAAACTTGGCGTTGTCAACGAGATGTATGAACTCGAAATAACCAAGTGGCTCAACAATCTTCACATTGTGGGAATCAATCCTATTCTGCAGACCAAAGGCAGCGATGTTCTTGACCGTGCGAGGGTGTGCCGCAAACAAAAGCGTGTCAACACGTCGTGCCGCATGTGCGATAACATCCATGGCACGTGTGAGTGATTCCTTGTCATCCACATTACTGGGGCGATGCAGCGTGCAGACCGCATAAGTACCTGTTTTTACAGAAGAAAGAGTCTGGGGCAAGACCATTGCACGAATTTCCGTGATGTGCCTCGTAAGAGTGTCAATCATGACATTGCCAACCAGATGTGCATGCGACATGTCACAACCCTCATTCTTCAGATTGTCCATGCCGGATGGCTCAGACACAAAGAGGTAGTGTGAAATGCGATCAGTCAGCAGTCGGTTGATCTCCTCCGGCATGGTCATGTCGAAACTGCGCAGGCCGGCCTCGACATGGGCCACCGTGACACCGCACTTCACGGCGGCAAGTGCCGCCGCAAGTGTTGAGTTGATATCGCCGACAACGATAACTAAGTTCGGTCGCTCTTCCATGATTAGTTTCTCGAATGCCATGAGCACCTGTCCAGTCTGAAACGCATGCGAGCCGGAGCCGACATTGAGAAAATAGTCTGGCGCGCCAATCCCCAATTGCTTTAAGAAAACTTGTGACAATGCGTAATCGTAATGCTGGCCGGTATGCACAACACGTGGTGTGAAGACATCTGGGTATTTGCGCAGTTCATGCAAGACAGCGGCAATCTTCATGAAATTTGGGCGCGCGCCCGCAACAACGTACGTAAGTGTTGGCATCTATTTCCGCGCGCGATTCGACTTTATTGCGGGCATATATTCATCTTTGTATCCATTGGCACAGCATTGCGCGCGTTTTCGCGCGGAATCTTGCTCACATGCATGCCCGAGCCCAGCAATTCAATCGTTCTGACAAACCACGGCAAAGGATCTATTTTTTCATTCAGTACGTGCTGACGCTTTTGAGCAAAATGCTGCTTTCGATCCTGCATGAGCAGCAGTTCTTCGATTTTATTGAACATGTCAACTGTCTGATCTGGTGTGAAGCCAAATGCAAGACCGTATTTTTCGAGATCGCTCAAGTAAGATATTTTGCCAACGAACGAGTTCATACGTACAGCGGGAGTGCCAAGCAGCGCCGCTTCGGCGGTCATGGTTTGACTGTCTGCAATGAGTAGTTCGGCGCATCCGAGCACATGGTGAATTATTTCTGGGGACACTGCCAGATGGTATTGCTCGTATTCCTTATCAAGCTTATTTTCGCTGGTTATGAACACGCGTAGTTTGTTCGCAAGCATTTGTATGACTTGTCCTACTATGTCACGCGAGAGCCCGGCTGCATGCTTATCATGATGCGCATTGAGAGCACTCAGACGCACTACAACATATGGCTGATTCTCATGCAAGCCGAGGTCAGAGAGCACGTTCCAATCGAGTGTGAATCGGTTGGGATGCAAGTAGAACAGCTTCTGATAAGAAGGATAGGTGAGGTGTTTTCTGCCCAACTTTTCGTATGCAAGACAATCTGGAGCCACAATGGCGGTAGTCCACGGATAAGCTATCCAGCGATACATAGGCGTAGCTCGCAGGTCATCTTCTCCGACAAAGACGGAGCAGGCTCCGCACAAAAGCCCAGCATGGCTGGCATTAACACTTGTGCCCAGAATTACATGTGGTTTCACGTGGCATGCTAGTTTCCACAACAAGACGTTGCGTTCCAGCAGTTCTATTACATGGCCTGCTCTTCCTTTTCGAATAGTCCCGAGGATAGTATAGGGAATGTTATAGCACTCAAGGAGCTGTCTTGTTACATCTTTATCTCGGGCAGTAACTATGCATTGGTGTCCATGTCTCACCCATTCGCTAATGGCATGTCTGAAAAGATGCACATGCCCAGGATGTGTGATATCAATGATAAATCTCATTTAACCAATCATCCGCTGGCGGTTGCACCGCACTTAGTTTGTCGGTTCATATGCGTGCCCGTTGCCGTTGCGGGCAGAACTATCCTCTTGTTCTCTCATTTTGAGAATGATTTTTTCAAGCAATTTGCGGTTTGATGAGACCGAGTCGGCCAGCAACCCGGTGATAAGAATGTTGACGCCAATTGCAATCAAGACAATCGAAATCACCAGCGACTGAAAACGGTTGACCGGCTGGTGCAGGATGTAGAAGAGAAGAACGAAACGCCCAATGCCAATCGCTCCTGGTACGAGCATCAGCAGGCTTACCAGTGTGTAAGAGCGAAAAGGATTGTAGGTCGTGTAGGTGCGCAGAATTGTTTTGATTTGAAATGTAACAAAATGCCACATGCTGCGCGCCAAGCGGGATTTGCGCACGCATTCCTTGTTGGTGCGGATTGGCACGGAGAGGACCTTGAGGTTGAGATGGCCGGCCTGCACCAGTGTCTCAATCGTGTAGGAAAAGTCGGTGAGCACATTCAGGCGCAGAAACGCGTCGCGGCCGTAGGCACGAAACCCACTGACGGCATCATTCACCGGCACACGCGCAATCTTACTCACCATGCGTGTCCCAAACCGTTGCAGTTTCTTTTTCAACCAGCCAAACTGCGCCATGCTGTCAGTATTGCGATCGCCCACGACGACGTCAGCATGGCCCTCAAGAATGGGCGTGACCAGTTTGACGATATCCGCGGCACAGTATTGGTTGTCGGCGTCGGTGTTAACAATAATGTCCGCGCCAAGTTTGATGCATTTGCTGATACCAGCGGCAAAGGCAGCAGCCAGTCCACGATTGATTTTGAAGCGGACGACATGGTCGGCGCCGTACGCCTTGGCCACGTCAGACGTGCTGTCGGTGCTGCCGTCATCAATAACCAGGACTTCAACAATATCAATCCCGGGAATCTCACGAGGGAGTTCCGACAATGATGTGGGCAGATTGTCCGCTTCGTTGTAGGCGGGAATCTGTATGATAAGTTTGCGACGTGGAGCATGCATGTTGGCTGTTCGCGGTGCATCAGCATATGACGCTGGGGATTCTACAACAAGGTGCCCAGCAGGTATGACCGGTGTGGTATCTTGTGCCGTTGTGTTCATAACTCCTCCGGTACTACATGACGAATGACTGGTTTCAGGTAATTTCTTTTGCGGCAAAATAAATTAAGGTGCGGCAAGATAGTCTGTGGTGAAGACTGTTCCGTATTTCTTCATAAGTTCGTGAACGACGCCAGGGCTGCTTGGAGTCCCGCCATCGGCGGGATTCAGGGTGTGCTGGAGGAAAAACCTTCGCATCGAAAGTTTTTTTGGTGCAGCATTGACTGGATACTGGTCATCCTGCCGCTGGCGGGATCGCCGCCGGTGGCGGGATCCGCGCCGGTGGCGGGACTAGGCTGGTGCCTTAAGCTCCAAGCAGCCCTGGCCCTCTGCAACCTAACACCTAACACGTTAAACCTGAAACTGAATGCCGCTGCATCCGGGCAGGCTGCCGCCGGTGGTCGTGGTCTGTGAAAACCGCGATCTCCGGCATTGATCCGAGGTCCGTGGTCCGAAGATCCCGCCGTTGGCGGGATCCACGCCGATGGCGGGACTCCAAGCAGCTCCCAAGCCAGCTCCAAGCAGCCGAGGACCGCTATGTGCTGCGGCATCCCAGAATGTGGGAGCCGCTTCCATGCGGCGAATGCAGCAGATTCGCAGCACGGCATCGCCTATAATTGTCGCCGGGGGCGATGACCCCGGGCCGCGATCAGCGCTCGCGGCTACAGTTCGGCCGCGATCAACGCTCGCGGCTACCGCTGCATAGCCGCTGGAAGCGGCTCTACGCGCCGAGTCGGAGACCAAGCCGGGCCGCGATCAACGCTCGCGGCTACAATTCGGCCGCGATCAACGCTCGCGGCTACAATTCGGCCGCGATCAGCGCTCGCGGCTACAGTTCGGCCGCGATCAGCGCTCGCGGCTACAGTTCGGCCGCGATCAGCGCTCGCGGCTACAATTCGGCCGCGATCAGCACTCGCGGCTACCGCTGCATCGCCGCTGGAAGCGGCGCCACGTGACTACGCCAAGGCCTGATGGCGCGCGTCGGTCGTGGCGGCCAGGGCCGCGATCGAGACGTCGGCCTCGGTCGTGCGCCCGAGAAACTCAAGCAGCAAGCGTACCCGCTCGGCGGAACTGGACAGCCGCGTGACCACGCCGAGCAAGCCCTGAAACGGGCCGCTGACCACCCGCACCGTCTCGCCCACGGCGGGCGCAAACTCGACCACGTGCGGCGCGTCATCGGCGAACTGCGCGCGCACCGCATCAATCTGGTCGTCCGGCACACGCGGCGTGTAGTTGCCGAAGGAGACAATGGTGGCGACGCCCGGCGCATAAACGGCGGCGCGGTAGGCCGTGGCATAGTCAAAGCGGGCGAAGAAATAACCGGGGAAGAGCGCTTCTTGGAACCAAATCCGGCCACGGCGCGTGACGCGTTGAAAGCGGATCAGCGGGCAATAGGTCTCGATGCCGCGCTCGCTGACGGCGCCGGCGGCCTGCTGTTCCTTCTTGGGCTTGGCCCGCAGACAGTACCAAGCCAGGTCCGCAGGCGTGCCGCTGTACGCGGTCGGGCTCGCGACGTCGGGGGCTGCATTGTGGCTGGCAAGACAACTTTGGCTGACAAGCATTATCCTCATCTCCTATAGTGGCCCCAGCTTCCTTAGAGAAAAAGTATAGCATAATGCACATGCGTATGCAACTCACGGCAGCTGACGGGTGAAAGCCAGGGTACGAAGTCCAAGGACCGAGGTCCGGTGCAGAACGAAGTTGCGAAGCTGAAAGGTTGGGAAGATGGGGGGGCGCGGAACGCGGTCCGAGGTCCGTTTTTCGACTTTGAGCCTTAAACCTTCAGCTTTGAACCCCTTCCGCACAGGGACCTGAAACCTGAGCCCTGAACCCTGAACCCGGGCGCGCGGGCTGAATATCCAATATCCAACACTCAATGTCCAATATCCAAGGCCCGAGGACCGTTTTTCAACTTTGAGCCTTAAAATTTCAGCTTTGAACCCCTTCCGCACAGGAACCTGAACCCTGAATCCCGCCGCTGGCGGGACTCCAAGCAGCCCTGAATCCTGAACAGCCGGCGCGGGCTGGTTGAGAATTGCGCGGGGTTTTGCTATAATAGCCGGTCATGAACGTCGAGTTGATCTGGGTTATGATGCACTACCGCCTCACGCTGGACTAGATTGACGGCGCGCGGCATGTCGGCGCGCGGTCGCGTTGCTATGTGGGATTCACACATCACCAAGTTGTACATTCGCCGGCTGGCGTGGTATCGCACCCTGCAGGTGCTGACGGCCATTCCGCTCAATCTCTTTCTGGTCATCACGCTCAAGGACCCGCACGGGCTGTTTGGGGCGCGCAACATATTGTCGGATAGCGGCCTGATGGTGTGGGCCGTCTTTGGCGTGCTGGCGCTGCTGGCGGTGTGGCTGTTGCGCCGGCACCGGCGGGCCGGCTTCTGGCTGTGTGGCGTGGCGTATCTATGGCTGCTGCCGTGGTATTTGGGCACGCTGCCGGCTGATTGGCTGGTGAGCGTGATTGGGCTGCTGTTCAACGGGGTCTTGGCCCTGCGGGTGCTGCACCAAACGGCGCGCACCCTCACGCGTGAGCCAAGCATGCGCGCATTGCGCATGGATCAATATGGCGTCTGGGGCGGCGGCATTTTGTGGCTGAATGCCATCGCGATTGTCGTCAGTGTGATGGAAGCCGGCTATCGGGTCGTCTCGTCGCCGATCGGGATCAGCGCGGCGGCCAGCATTGTCCTGGCCGCACTGGTGGTCTCGATCTGGCTGGAGCTCAAGCACCATCGGCCGAGTCTGCGGCATGGCCCGCATCTCGAATGGTTGTTGCTGCTGCTGGCGCTGGCGACGATTCCATTCTACTGGCACGATGTGCGCGTGACTATGGCCGTCATCGCCGTGCGCCAGGCGGTGGTTTATGTGCGCTATTTTTTGCGCACCGACCGGGCCGCGCGCGTGAGTCGCTATTTTTTTCAACGGCCGGCGCAATTAATCGTCTTGAGCTTTCTCGCCACGATTCTGGTGGGCTCGGTGCTGCTGTCCTTTCCGTATGCCTCGATCGGCGAGGAATCCATTCGTTACATTGATGCACTCTTCACCGCGACCAGCGCGGTTGCGGTCACCGGCCTGACGGTCCTGGATACCCCGCATGATTTCACGCTGCTGGGGCAGTTTACCATTATGATCCTGATCCAATGCGGCGGCTTGGGCATCATGACACTATCCACGTTCGCGGCCATCATGCTCGGGCGCAACATCGGCTTGGGGCATGAATATTCGCTGGCGCAGATGGTCGGCGCGACCGGGTTGCACCAGATCCTGCGCCTGGTGAAATTCATTGGCGCGGCCACCATCGCGACCGAGGCATTCGGCGCCACATTGCTGACCTTCCAATTTCTGAATCTGGGCATGCCGTTCAAGGTCAGTGTCTGGAAGGGTGTGTTTCATGCCGTCAGCGCCTTCAACAACGCGGGCTTCGCGTTGCAGACGGACAATTTTGTGCCGTATGCAACCCAGCCCGGCATTTTGGTGACGATCTCTTTGCTGGTCATTGTGGGCGGGCTTGGCTTTGGCGTCTTGTACTGGCTGTGGGAGTGGCCGCAAGGCTGCGCCGGCAAAATGAGTTTTCAGGTGAAGACCGTGCTGCTGGGCACCGCGGTGCTGTTGCTGGGCGCCACCCTGTTGTTTCTGGCGAGCGAGTCGCTGCATGCGTTTCAGTCATTTTCCTGGCGTGATCGGGTGGTCAATGCCTGGTTCTGCGCGGTGACGCCCCGCACGGCCGGCTTCAATACGGTTGCGATCGAGGCGCTGCGGCCGATCAACCGCTTTATCACGATGCTGTTGATGTTTATTGGCGTCGCGCCCGGCTCGACCGGCGGCGGCGTCAAGATCACGACCGTGACGGTGCTGCTGCTGACGGTGCGCGCGCTGATTCGCGGCAAACAAGAAGTCAACGGCTTTGGCTATGCGCTGGATGCCGTCACGGTGTATCGGGCCGGGGCCGTGCTCACCTTGTGTTTGCTGAGCTGCGCGGCCTGTCTGGTCGTGCTGCTGGCGACCCAGCCGATGGACATGGAACGCCTGGCCTTTGAAGCCATTTCGGCCTTTGGCACGGTCGGGCTCAGTATGAATGTGACCCCGCATTTGACCGCCCTCGGCAAGCTGGCGGTGTTGATCTTGATGTATGTGGGCCGGGTTGGCCCGTTGACGCTGATGCTCTCGCTGAGCCCGCTGGCGCAGGCGCGCATCAGATATCCCAAAGCCGATGTGATGATCGGCTAACATGACGCGCGGCGCAGACAGCGCGGCGCAGGAGACACCACGATGACCTTTGGATGCACGGTGATTGGCTTGGGCCGCTTCGGCATGGAAGTCGCCATCAGCTTGGCGAAACGCCACTTCTCGGTCTTGGCCATTGACAAGAATCGCAAGTTTGTGGATGAAATCAGTGAGCATGTCGAGCAGGCCATCAGCTTGGACGCGACCGACGAAGACGCCCTGCGCGAGGCGCACATCAATGAAATGGCCGTCGCGGTCGTGGCGATTGGCGACAAGAACATCGAGAACAGCATTCTGACCACGGCGCTACTGCGCCAGCTCGGCACGCCGCGCATCATTGCGCGCGCCGCGACCGACTTGCACGCCCGAATTCTGCGCCTGGTCGGCGCCACCGAGGTGATCAATCCTGAAAAGGAAATGGGCGCGCGCACCGCCCAGCGCATCTCCGCGCCCGGCCTGAACGAGCTGATCCCGCTGGCGGAGAACGCGGCGCTGGCGGAATTGAACGTGCCCAGCAGCTTTATCGGCCGCACCATCCTGGAGATGCGCGTGCGCAGCCGCTACGGCGTCAATATCATTGCGCTGCGACGGCTGAATATCAGCACGGAAGTGGCCGAGGAGGCGCGCCCGTCCCAGGAAATGCGGCGCGCCTTCATTCTGAATCCGGATCCCGAAGAGCACTTTCGCGCCGGTGATATCTTGGTGGTGGCGGGCACGGAAGAGGATGTGCGCCGCGTGGCCGCGCTGAGCTGAACGCGGTTTTGAATGATGAGTGATGATCCCGCCGCGGGGCGACTGCGCGGGCTGAATATCCAATATTCAACACTCAATGTCCAATATCCAAGGCCCGAGGACCGGTGCAGAACGAAGTTGTGAAGCTGAGAGGTTGGGAAGATAGGGGTTGCGGAACGCGGTCCGAGATCCGGTGCAGAACGAAGTTGTGAAGCTGAGAGGTTGGGAAGATGGGGGGGGCGGAACGAGGGACGAGGTCCGGTGCGGAACGAAGTTGTGAAGCTGAGAGGTTGGGAAGATGGGCGGTGCGGAACGCGGTCCGAGATCCGGTGCGGAACGAAGTTGCGAAGCTGAGAGGTTGGGAAGATGGGGGGGGCGGAACGAGGGACGAGGTCCGGTGCAGAACGAAGTTGCGAAGCTGGGAGGTTGGGAAGATGGGCGGTGCGGAACGAGGGACGAAGGACGAGGACCGAGGTCCGAGATCCGATTCAACGATGCACTACTTGACTACGCACGCTTCACGACTTCCTGAAACCTGAAACCTGAAACCTGAATCCCGCCGCTGGCGGGATCCACGCCGCTGGCGGGACTAGCCAAGCCAGCTCCAAGCAGCCCTAAGACCTAAAACCCTGCAGCAGAGCGCAGCAGCGCAGCTTGATATACGGCCAGATACTGTTGTGCGCGCGCCGGCCATGAGAAATCCTGGCACATCGCGCGGCGGCGCAGCGCCCGCCAGGTCACGCGATCGTCGTGGTACAGCGCCAGGGCGCGGTGCACGGCATGCAGCAATGCTTCGGCGGTCGGCGTGTCAAACACAAAACCCGTGGCCGTCTGATTCTCAAGAGTTAGTAAGGTCGTGTCCACCACGGTGTCGGCCAAGCCGCCGGTGCGGTGCACGACCGGCAACGTGCCGTACGTCAAGCTGTACAATTGGCTCAAGCCGCAGGGTTCGAAGCGCGACGGCATCAGGAACAAATCCGCGCCGGCTTCAATCCAATGCGAGAGCTCCTCGTCGAAGGCGGCGGTGAACGAGACCGCGCCGGCGTGCCAGGCGGCCTTGTCGCGCAGGGCCTGTTCATACTGTGGATTACCGGTGCCGAGCACGGCGACCTGCACGCCGGCAGCGACTATGCTATCGAGCGCGGCCAGCAGCAAGTCCACGCCTTTCTGTTCGGTCAAGCGGGCGACGAAGCCGCACAGCGGCGTAGTGGCACGTGGCTCGAGGCCCAGGCGCGCGCGCAGCATTTTCTTGCAGTAGGCCTTGGCGCGGATGTTGGCCGCGGTGTAGTTGGCCGGAATGCGGGTATCCGTGGCCGGGTTCCACACGGCTGGGTCAATCCCGTTGAGGATGCCGGTCAGGTCGGCGTGGCGTTCGCGCAGCAGGCCGTCAAAGCCGCAGCCACCGTCGGCTGTCTGAATTTCTTGCGCGTAGGTGGGCGAGACGGTGGTCAACAGGTCGGCATGCGCCAGCGCGCATTTCATGCAATTGCCGCCGCCGAAATGTTCGAACCACGCCGGGCTGGCATACTCTTCCGACAGATTGAGCAGGCTGAATTCGCGCGCGGCAAAGACGCCCTGGTAGGCCAGGTTGTGAATAGTAAAGACCGTGCGAATCGCGGCGTAGCGCGCGTCGCGCGCCGCATACGCCGGCAGATACGCCGGCAGCGCGGCCGTGTGCCAATCGTTGAGATGCAGCACGTCCGGAAACCAGTTGTCAATTGGCAGGGCTTCGAGGACGGCTTGCTGAAACACGGCAAAGCGCAACAGGTTATCGGGATAGTCCGTGTCGCCGCTGCCATACACGCTGGCGCGCCCGAACAGTTCATCATAGCGAATGAAGAAAATGTCGAGCCCGTCCGCGGTGACATGATGGTACAAGCCACAGTGATAGACGGTGTCGCGATATGTCACCGCGACGAAGTGCTGGGTGTCCCAGGCCTGTGCCAGGTCGCGCGCGGCCTGCGTGTAATAGGGGAGATACACGCGCACGTCATGGCCGGCGGCGCGCAGCGTGGCCGGCAGCGCATTGGCGACATCGGCCAAGCCGCCAATCTTGACGAAGGCAGCGTATTCTGCAGTGACAAAGGCGATTTTCATGACAGGGTGTTCAGAGCTCATCGTTCATCGTTCATCGTTCATCGTTCATCGTTCATCGTTCATCGTTCATCGTTCATCGTTCATCGTTCATCGTTCATCGTAAATTGTAAATTGTAAATTACTAATGAGTGCGCTTGCTTGTTGGCATTTCAATTGTGGCCGCGGGCGCTGACCGCGGCTGCAGAAGCCGCCCTCGCCGCGGGCGGCTACAAGGATGCTGCAAAGTAGAACGCGCACTCATTACTACATAGGATTGTTGCATGCGGCTATTGTACTAGAACACGCTGCGCGCGGCAAGTGGCCTGCAAAACCCGGAACCGGCACGCCGGTGCCGTCCCGCCAGCAAGGCTGCGATCGAGAGATCGCAGCTACCTTCAGCCGATCGGGACGATCGGCGTTCCCTTCGCTGCGCGCAGCGCCGAGGGGCACGCGGCACGCCCGTGCCGCTGAAGGGATGCGGGATTTCCATATCCCGCTAGCAAGGCTGCGATCGGGAGATCGCAGCTACCTTCAGCCGATCGGGCTGCTTGGAGTCCCGTCAACGGCGGGACGATCGGCGTTCCCTTCGCTGCGTGCAGCGCCGAGGGGAACGCGGCACGCCCGTGCCGCTGAAGGGATGCGGGATTTCCATATCCCGCTAAATTCTCGTGCAACACGATAATTTGAGATTGCAGAGGCACACGAGTTGTCAGCGGTTCCGTGCGCGGCGGCTTCCACCAGAAGCTGCGATCGGGAGATCGCAGCTACCTTCAGCCGATCGGGCTGCTTGGAGTCCCGTCAACGGCGGGACGATCGGCGTTCCCTTCGCTGCGCGCAGCGCCGAGGGGCACGCGGCACGCCCGTGCCGTCCCGCCAGCGGCGTGGATAGGCGGGATTTCCATATCCCGCTAAATTCTCGTGCAACACGATAATTTAAGGTTGCAGAGGCACACGAGTTGTCAGCGGTTCCGTGCGCGGGGTTTCCGCCAGAAGCTGCGATCGGGCGATCGCAGCTACCTTCAGCCGATCGGGAGATCGGCGTTCCCTTCGCCGCGGCGGCCGCGCCGACGCCTGCGCGTAGTTTTGCTATTTTCCCGGCACTTAGTGTATAATGAAAGCACACTCTGCGTTAACCTTGATCTACGGAGATGACGATGAACGACCAAATCACACCCGAGCCGACGGCCCCCACCACACCAATCAATGCTGACATCGGCGGCTGGCTCAAAGCTGGCTGGCAATTGTTTGTGGCGGATCCCGTTAAAAACATCATTGCATCTCTGATTGTGCTGCTGCTGTCTCTGGTCAGTTGTTTTATCCTGGCTGGTCCAATGACGGTTGGCTTTATGAAGTGTCTTCTGAAGAAAGCGCGTGGGCAGGATTACGAATATGGCGAGCTGTTTGACGGCATCAAGACCCAGTTTGTACCGGCCTTGCTGGTGCTGCTGGCCCTGTATGTGCCGATGATTATTTTGTCCAGTATTCCGATTCTCGGCGCGCTGCTGGCCTTGGCCTGGTCGGTGATTGCCGCGCCGGTGTGTTACTATGTCCTGTTTGGTCTGGCCGAAGCCACAGCCCCGGTTGCCGTGGGCCAATTGCAGGGCATGGCGCAGGGCGTCTGGGCCACGATCAAGCCGGCGTTGGTCATGGTTGTCATCTGGGTGTTTGTGGCGAATCTGATTTCCAATCTGTGCTGCATTTTCACCATGCCGATCGGGTACCTGGCGATGACGGTCAGCTATCTCGCAATCTTCCGCAATGAGAAGCCGGTGCTGCCGACGCAACCGGCCGCCTAAGCCAGATGCGCGCGCCGCCGATGAGTTTCACCGCGGGTGGATGAAAACGATTTGCGGCAAACCGTTTTGTAAAAACAAATGCGCGGCGCCTTTGTTTGCCTTCTTGAATTGCAGCCAGATAAGAGCATGCAGCCCAACGAGGACCCATGAACATTTCCGTCATTGACCCAATCTCTCGCGCGCTGGCGCACACGAAACGCATCCTGTTCCAGCCGTTTGATCTCGGCAAGTGGTTTGTGCTGGGCTTCACCGCCTTTATCGCCACGCTCGGTGACGGCGGGGGCGGCGGGGGCGGCGGCTTCCATGTGCCCACCGGCGCCGGGCGCAACAACACGATCAACGGCGATCAGATCATCGCCTTTATTGCCGATCACATTGTGTTGATCGGTGGCATTGCGGCCGCGGTGATTGTGCTGGTGCTGGCGTTGTCGGCAGTGTTGCTCTGGCTCAGCAGTCGCGGCAAGTTTATGTTTCTGGACAATGTCGCGCACAATCGCGCCGAGGTGGTGGCCCCGTGGAAGTATTTTCGGGCTTTGGGCAACAGCTTGTTTGTCTTTGAATTTGGGCTGGCCGTGGCGGTACTTCTGTTGATGCTGCTGGCGCTGGCGGGCGCGGTGGCGATCGCCTGGCACGACATTGTTGATCGCGTTTTCCGCACTGCGGCACTGGGCGCGGTCATTGAAATGGTGCTGGGGTTGCTGCTGATTGTCATTGTCGCGTCGATCATCAAAAGCGTGGTGCGGCACTTTGTCGTGCCGGTGATGTACCTGCGCAATCTGCCGGTGCTGGCTGCGCTGCGCGTGTTTGGCAACGAGTTGCTGGTGGGGCACGTCTGGGCTTTTGTCAAGTTTCTGCTGATGTGCTTTGTGCTGGGCATGGCGGCCGTCCTGCTGATTTTGTTAGTGGGTGTCTGCACCTGCTGCATCGGCTGCTGCCTGATGGCGATTCCCTATCTGGGCACGGTGCTGTTGCTGCCGCTGATCGTGTTCTGGCGCTGCTACGCGCTGTGTTTCCTCGAACAATTCGGCGCGCAGTGGCGCGTGATCGAAAGCGAGGCGCCCGCAGCGGTGGTTGCATAGTAATCATACTCGGTGGGGATATGAAGAGCGCACGACACCTGCAATGGTTGTGTGTGGTGGCCAGCGGCGCGTGTTGGGCGACGACGCGCTATGTGGCCTTGGATGGCGCGCATGTCGCGCCGTTCACCAGCTGGGCGACGGCCGCGCGCGACCTGCAAAGCGCGGTTACTGCGGCGGTGGCGGACGACCTGGTATTGGTCAGCAATGGCTGGTATCGCGCCGGCACGTCGGGCGTCAACATGGTGCTGATTCAAAAGCGCATTACTCTGAAAAGTCTGAGCGGCGCGGCGGCGACCGTCATTGACGCGCAAGACAGCAATCGCTGCTTTTGGGTGGATTCCGGCCCGACCATTGACGGCTTCACAATCATACGTGGACGCACCAGCAATGTGCGCGGCGGCGGCATTTATATCTACAGGAGCGGCACCTTCCAAAACTGCGTGATTGTCAGCAACACGGCCGACGGCAGCGGCTTCTATGCCTTTGGCGGCGGCGTGCAGTGTTACGGCGGCGGCATCGTCAGCAACTGCGTGGTGGCGGACAATGGTTCCGCCGGCAGCGGCGCGGGCATACACTGCTATTACGGCGGCACGGCGCTGTGGTGCCGCATCGAACGCAATGCGACATTTGGCGGCGGTGGTGGCGGCGGCCTCTATTTGGATCGCGGCGGCCTGGCGCGCAATTGCACCATGCTGTTCAACAGTGCGCGCGACGGCGGCGGGATTGACTGTTACGATGCCGGCGTGGTCCAGAACTGCACCATTGCCGGCAACCGCGCGGCCGTGTCCGCCGGCGGCGTGCGTATTACCGGCAGCATGCTGATGGAAAACACGATTATCTATGAGAACAGCGCCGCGGATTATGACAACTATGATACCTCACTCGGCCAGCCGTGGCGCTGCGTTAATTGTTGCAGCACGCCGCAGTCGCCGCTCACCAATTGGGTGAACCAGATCGTGGCCGACCCACAATTTGCCGGCCTCAGTAACGCCAATGTCCGGCTGTTGCCGGGTTCATCGTGCATTGACCAGGGCGTCAATGCCGCCTGGATGAACGGCGTAACCGATCTGGATGGCACGAATCGCATTCTCAACAGCATTGTTGATCTCGGCGCGTACGAGGTGCAGCCGCTGGCGTTTGCCTGCAATTTCGGCACGGCGCAGCGCGAGGCGTTTGTCACGCAGGATGTGGTATTTACCACGACGATCGGGGGCGCGAACCGCACGGTCACCTTCTTTGGCTGGGATTTTGACAACAATGGCGTGTTCGACCGACAGGGGGCCGGGCTGGGCGTGGTCACAACAAGTTACAGCGTCCTGGGCACCTATTCAGTGCGCCTGCTGGTCAGCAATGCACTAGGCCAAGCGGCACTATTGGTGCGGCCAGCCTATGTGCGGATCGGGCCGCCGATCATGTACGTTGCGCCGGACGGCGGTGATACTGCGCCCTATCTGAGCTGGGCGAGCGCGGCGCGCAGTCCGCAACCGGCCGTTGATCTCGGCGTGGCCGGCACGGTGGTGTGGTTGAGTAATACCACGCATGTGCTGACGAATCAGGTGACGGTCACGCACGGTGTGATGGTGAAAGGGGTCGGTGGCGTGGGTGCTACGCTGGTGCGCAGTGCTTTTCCGGCCAGCACCAACCGCTGTTTTTACCTGCAACATCCGGCGGCGCAGCTCGACGGCATGACGATTGAAAACAGCCATGCCCCCAGTGAGGATCCCAAGGGCGGCGCGGTGCATATCCGCCTGGGCGGCACGATCAGCAATTGCGTGCTGCGCGGCAATCGCGGCCGTTCGGCATCCGGCGCGGGCGCCTATATCTACAAGATCGGCACGATGGTTGATTGCGTGGTGACGGGCAATTTCATGACCTATGCCGGCCAGGGCGGCGGGGTATTTGCCGAAGATGGCGGGCTGGTGTGCAACACGCTGGTGGCGCAAAACACGGCGGAAAGCGGCGGCGGGGCCTATATGAAAGGCGGCATCCTCAGCAATTGTGTGGTGACGGGCAATGGCGGCAGCGCGAATGGCGGCGGGGTGGTGACCTACATCGGCGCGCACTATGGCGGTTCGCTGGTCACCCACTGCGTCATTACGAACAACCGCACGTGGGATTATGGCCGGGGCGCGGGTGTGTTTCACACGGACGGGACGCTGCAGGATGCGTTGATTGCCGACAATCGCGCGGAGAACGATTACGGCCACGGCGCGGGCGTGGATATGTCCGCCGCAACCATGCGGCGCTGCATTGTCAGCAATAATGTTGCTGATTATGCCGCCGGTGTCAGTGCGCTGGACGCGACGCTTGAGCGCTGCCAGATTATATGCAATCGCGCGACCGGCCCGAAATTCAAATGGGCCGGCGGGGCGTGGATCATCCGCGGCAGCACGCGCAGTTGCCTGTTTGCCTGCAACCAGACGCCCGACACCGGCGGCGGGGTCGTGTTTGAGGGCGGCATGTTTTACGTGGGCGTGACCGCCATGTTTGAAAATTGCACGATCGTCAGCAACAGTGCGGCGGTCAAGGGTGGCGGCCTGTGGCTGCGCGGCACCGCGACGGGCTATCTCTTCAACAACATCATCTATGCCAACAACGATCCGCTGACCAACGATGTCTTCATCGACAACACCAATTGTGTGCAGGCCTACAACTGCGCGCCGGTCGCGCTGCCGGGCGAGAACAACATTATCTTGCCACCGCTTTTTGTGGACGCCGCAGCGGGCAATTTCAATCTGCGCGCGGATTCGCCGTGCCGCAATACGGGCATGAACCACGGCTGGATGGCGGCGGCGCGCGATCTCGAGGGCAAGCCGCGCGTGTTGGAAAGCATTGTTGAGCGCGGTGCATTCGAGTTTCTCGCCGGCCTGTGGTGTGATTTCAGCGCGTGGCCGACCCAGACGCTGGTGGATGACGCCGTGCACTTCACCGGCGAAGTGTGGGGGACCAACACGCTCGGCCTGTATTATCTCTGGGATCTCAACCATGATGGCACCATCGAAGTGCAGGGCCCCGGCTCCAATGCGCCGATGTGGGGCTATGCGGAGGCCGGCCAGTACAGTGTTGCGTTGACGGTCAGCAATGCGCTGGGTGAAGCCGCGCACGCAACCCGGCTGGACTATATCACGGTCATGCCCGAACCGGCCGGGGCCATGCTGCTGGCAGCGTTGGCCTGGTGCCGACGGCGCCCGGCTCTGTAATCTCTGCGTCCACCATCCCGCCAACGGCGTGGATCGCTGGGGTGAATGAGATCGAGTTACTAATGAGAGCGCGTTCTAGTTTGCAGCGTCTTTGTAGCCGCCCGCGGTGAGGGCGGCTTCTGCAGCCGCGGTCATCCGCGCCGTTGGCGGGATCCACGCCGTTGGCGGGATCCCCGCCTTTGACGGGACTAGGCTGGTGCCTTAAGCTCCAAGCAGCTCCAAGCAGGCGCCCGCGGCCGTGCTCAGTGATCAGTAATCAGCTGCTTGGAGTCCCGCCATCGGCGGGATGATCAGTGATCAGTGGGGGGACGAGATCCGAGGACCGAGGACGAGGTCCGGTTCAACGACTCACCACTTGACTACGCACGCTTCACGATTCCCTGAACGCTGAAACGCTGAACGCTGAACGCTGAACGCAAAAGTGAAAAACGCGGAATCTGCGCTGACTTCATCGTTCAGCGTTATGACTCCAAACTTCTCTCCTGAACGCTGAACGCTGAGACCTTAACCCTGGACCCGACCGCGCGGGCTGAATATCCAATATCGAACACTCAATGTCCAATATCCAAGGCCAGAGGCCCGGGGACGAGGTCCGTTTTTCAACTTTGAGCGTTAAACTTTCAGCTTTGAACCCCTTCCGCACAGGGACCTGAAACCTTACACCTGACACCTTACACCTTACACCTTACACTTTAAACTTGAAACACATGCGCAGCATTCGCCGCACGGAGGCGGCTCCCACATTCTTTGCATGCAGAGACCCCCGCATTCAGAAGCTGCGCCGTGCGAATATCCAGCAGGGAGATGCATCGCCGGATCTGGGTTTCCCGCACGCATTGAAACATCCACGCGAAAATGCTAACATAGTGCCGTTTCATCAGCACGGCAGGATTGATGGTCAACCTGTTATGCTGCGCCCACGGTAACCCATGCCACCCGTACACGACCTTATGACCCACCGCGACCGTGTTAGTCTCAGCATCTGCCATCGTCAGCCGGATCGGCCGCCGAAAGGTGAGATCATGATTGACCCTGACTTCCTGGCCGTGGCCGAGCCGGCCCTTCCCGAACGTCACGCCGCCACCGTGCGGGTGGTCGAACGCTTTGATCTCGACATCATCTCCGAAGATCTGCTGCGACCGGCGCCACAGCAGGTCGGCACATCCGCCCATGGTCTGCCGATTTATCAGGATTGCTGGGGCGTGCGCTATGAATACGCGCAGGACGGGCTGCATTACTGCGATTATTTGGTGCCCGAGCCGGCCGCCGCCGCGGCGTTTCATTTTCCCAATGCGGCGATCTACTCGGCCGCCAACCTGACCCGCTACAAACAGGCGACGGATCGCTCGGTTTGGAGCATCGTCGGCGGCGTGTTTGACAATCTGCTGCCGCTGATCGGCTTTGACAACGCGATGTTCTGGTCGCTCGAAGCGCCGCAGGCATTGGCAACCCTGGCCGCGCGCGCCGCACGCTTCAATGCCGATCTGGCCGAGCTGTCGGCCCAGGCCGGTGCCGATGTGATCCTGGTTGCCGATGATATTGCCTATAACAGCGGCACCTTCATCTCGCCGCAGATCATGCGCGAGGTTTTCTTTCCGCAATTCACCTGGCTGGTGGGCGAAATCAAACGGCGCACAAAATTACCGGTGTTCATGCATGCCGACGGCAATCTCAACGCGGTGCTCGATGATATTGTGGCGTGCGGCTTTGATGGCCTGCAATCGCTGCAGCCGTCAGCCGGCATGGACATTCGCGCGATCAAGCAGCGCTACGGCGCACGCCTGTGTTTGATGGGCAATCTGGATTTGGATTATCTGTTGCCGCGCGGCACGCCGGAGGAAATTGAGGCGCACGTGCGGGCGTTGGCACGCGACCTGGCGCCGGGCGGCGGCTGGATTCTCTCGACCTGCAACACACTGGCGCGCATGGTGCCGGTCGCCAACGCGGCCGCCATGTATCGCGGCGTGGACCTGCCGGCAACGCCGTAGGATCTGCCTGATGCCGGCGACGACCCCCACGCCCTGGCCTGCCGGCGCCGGGCACGGCAGACCGGCGGTGTGGAGCGCGATGACCGCGGCTGCAGAAGCCGCCCTCACCGCGGGCGGCTACAAGGAGGCTGCAAAGTAGAACGTGCTCTCATTAGTAACTATGGCGAGCATCTTCTCCCAAATCTTTTTCACCCACCGGGACAAGCCCGGTGGGGCTCTCAGAATCTAGCTACAGCGGATTAGCGCAGGTCCTTGTGCTGCCGATACCATTGCAGCGGCACATCAATCGTCATGCGATTGGTCGGCGCATAGCCGGTTGGGCACGGCACAAAGGTGGCGTTGAGAAATGCCAAATGCCGCGCAAACTGCGGGGAGGTTGGCATCATCAGCACGGCATTGAACAAGGCAATGGTCGGCGGTTCCTTGCCTTTCCAGACATCCGGATCGTCATGATCCTGCTTGAGGCCCAAGACTTCAACGTCGTGCAGCACAGAGCCATCCGGCGCGCGAAAGGTGATTTCGTACCACGGCGGCCGGCGCAGGTAGATGGTGCCGACATTATAGTCCGCCTGCGGTGTGAGCGCCGGCGTGACCACCCACTGGTCGTCATTGCGCCCGGCGGCGACGCTGCAGCGCACGTCGGGCGTCACATTACTGGCGCAAAAGTAGCCATCGTCATCCGCTTGAGTGCCAGCCATGACGGCCTGCACCAAGTCGCCAAACGAAGCACAGGGCATGCAGACCACAACGACATTCACATCCGCGCAGGGTTTGCCGTGGTCGTCAAGCACCCGCCCGCTGATCGTCACGCCGCGGGTCAAGGTGATGGTACCGAGATCCACATCATCTTGCTCGATGAGCACCTCTTGAAAATACGGCGCATAGCCCTGAGCGCGCAGGCTCAGACGACAGGGACCGGCGGGCACGGGGCCATAGACAAAGCGCCCGTTTGGCTCTGCGTGTAGCAGCGACAGCCCCCAGTTGTCGGTCGTGAGTTTGACCGGCACGCCGTGCTGGTCCACCACCGTGCCGCGCACGACATAGGCGCGGTCCAAGACAATGCGCAGCGCCGCGCTGTTGGGGCGCACATCGGCAACGACCACGTTGGTGATCGAAAACCCAACGACGGCGCTGACCCGCACGTTATAGGTGTGTCGCAGATCAAGACCCGCCACGCTGAACACATTGGTGTCATCAACATCAACCGTGGTGACGATATGCGGCGTGTCGGCACACACTGCCCGCACAGAAAATGTTACTGGCGCGGCGGTGCCGTCATCCACACTGCCCGCGATGACCCCGAGACTGTTGGCGCCGGCGCACAGATCCAGGATGGTGTCGCCTTCGCTGCAGATGACGACATTCGTGGAGAGTTCGACGGTATTGGTGCCGTGGAGGCGCACAAGATAGGTGGCCGGCGACAGATCGGCCATCACCCAGGTGTCAGCCTGCGCGACAAAGTCACGGCTGTCAAAACTGCCGGGTGGCCTGTTGGTAACGAGTTCGCGGCACTCGACACAGACGGATGTGCCAAACGCATTGGAAAAAATTGGTTCGCTAAAGCGCAAGACCAGGCGGCCCGGGCGCTGCAACTGCACCATGACGTTGGTGCTTGAATGCGGCGCGAGCGGGGCAACGGTGCCGCCAATCAGACAGCGATCGTGGCGCTGCAGGACAAAGCGGAGCGCCACGCCGGCCGGCACATTGCTGAAGACAACGCTGCCGTTGCGCATTTCCACCGCCCTGCGCATCGCGCCAAAGACGACGGCGGTCGCGTTGGACACCGGCGTGCCGTCGGCGTGCCGCGCCGTGATGCGCAACCGGGCGGGCGGCGACAAGCAGACAATCACATTGGTCATTCCTTGCCGTGCAGGAAACAGAGCCGCGCCCGCCAGATACCCGGCATGCGTGAAGCGCAGGGTGAGCTGGTCATCACCGAGCATGACGCGAAAGGTGCCGGCGGTATCAGTGACGGGCGTCCATTCGGTGACGGCATAGAAAGCTCTTGTGGAGGTATCTCGCAGCGCGACGCCGGCCAGCGGCTGGCGCGTCATGGCATCCAGCACAACCCCCGTGATCACCCGCACATTGGTGCCAATCGGTTCAAACACGGCGGCAAGCGTCGTCGTCTGTCCTTGCCAAATGGCATCATATTCGCGGGCCAGGACATGGCCGGGCGCTTTGAAGTAGAAATGATAGATGCCCACATCGAGTGCATCGGACACGCGCTGCAGATCGCCGGCTGCCTGCAGCCGCATGGGTGCGACCGCGTCGAGTTTCGCATCCGCGCATCGCCGCCAGGCGCGGAGGGGTCCACACGGCGCGCCGGCGACATTGGTTGCCGTGACGGTAATCCAGCCACCGGTGACGGGCGCCGCCGCGATGGGGTGTGGCACCCGTGCCGTGCGCACGCGCGCGGCACGCGCGGCGGGCGGCAGCGCCGGCGACGCCGACGGTGTAGGGCCGCAGGCACTGAGCAGCAGCACGCCCACTACCGCCAGCCGGCGGACATTCGCTCGTGTTGTCATGTGTGGTCCCATACACGTCTAGTATCACAAATTGCGGCAACAAACGCAAGGGCGGCAGGGGAGCACAGTGGGAGCGGCCCCCGTGCCGCGCATGCTGCGCATGTGGTTTAGGTTTAAATTTTAAGGTGTAAGGTGTAAGGTGTAAGGTGTAAGGTTTCAGGTTTCAGGTTTCAGGTTTCAGGTCCCTGTGCGGAAGGGGTTCAAAGCTGAAAGTTTAACGCTCAAAGTTGAAAAACGAACCTCGTCCCCGGGCCTCTGGCCTTGGATATTGGACATTGAGTGTTCGATATTGGATATTCAGCCCGCGCGGTCGGGTCCAGGGTTAAGGTCTCAGAGTTCAGGGTTCAGGGTTCAGGAGAGAAGTTTGGAGTCATAACGCTGAACGATGAAGTCAGCGCAGATTCCGCGTTTTTCACTTTTGCGTTCAGCGTTTCAGCGTTTCAGCGTTCAGGGGATTGTGAAGCGTGAGTAGTCAAGTGGTGAGTCGTTGAACCGGACCTCGTCATCGGTCCTCGGATCTCGTCCCCCCCACTGATCACTGATCATCCCGCCGATGGCGGGACTCCAAGCAGCCGATCACTGATCACCGATCACGGCCGCGGGCGCGGCGTCGGCAGGCATGGTGAAGGAGAGCGTCTGGCCGGCGGCTTCGGCGCACTGGCCGAGGAAGCGGCGGAAGGCGCGGTACTGCTGCGGTGGAATCTCGCGTTGGGTCAAGCGCAGTTGCCACGCGGCCTGTACTACCGCGCCGGTCACAGTGGCTTGCAGCGCAAACGAGCCAAAGCGCGTCTGCACAACCCGGTTGGTGATCGGCACGGTTGCGCGCATGCGGTCAGGAAACGCAAGCGTGTAGCTGCGCTGATCGGTTTGGAGGGTGTCCAAGCGCAAGGGATAGCGCCGCGTTTCGAGACCACCGAGCAGCGCGTCAGTTTTGAGCGGCAGCGGCAAATTGAGCGTCATTAAGTGGTCGGCGCGCTGGGCGAAGCGCGGCGCATCAAAGGCGACGACGACGGCGAGCGGCGCATTAGTCACGTGCGCATGCTGCACCGCAAAGCTGGTCAGCCGCGCGCCCGGGTCAATCTGCGAGAGCAGGTAACTGGCGATGCGCTCGTGCTTGTCGAGTTGTTCAAGGGCGTGGCGCGCGCCAGCCGCTTCCAGGCGCGCATAGGTTGCGACGAGTGTGCCGGTGAAGCGCCCGTCGGCCATCAAGGCGCCGTTGAACGTCACCTGCGAGCGGCAATCTTCCGGCGGCAGCAAGGGCGTGCGAACAAAGTGCCCGACGCCATTGCTCAACACGAAGGCGGCGACATCCTGGCAGATGCCTGGCAGCAAATCATACTCGCCCAGCCGAAAGGTCGGGTCGCAAAACAGGTTCAGCGACGGGATGTAGACCAGCGCATGGTTGAACACATCCGGGGCCGGCACGGCCTGAAACAAGCGGCCACGGTCGGCGGTGCGCACCAGCGCAGTGTGGGCGTCGATCTCGAGCGCGCGCAACAATTCGCGCATCAGCAGCGACAGATCTTTGCAGTCGCCGCAGCGGTTGGCCAAAATATCCGGGATTGGATGGGGTTTGATTCCGGCGATGTCATTCTCATACATTTGGGTGTAGCGGAAATTCTGCGTGATATAACGAAAGACCGCGGCAATGCGCGCGACCGGCGTGGTAACCCCGGCGGTGATGCTGCGCGCCAAGCGGCGCACGTCCTGGTCGCCGCGCATGACATCGGCTTCCATCGCCTGCTGCCATTGCGCAATCATCAGCCAGTTGGTCATGGTCGAGAGCGCCAGCACGCGCGCGCAGTCGAGCATGGGCGGGCTGAGCGGTTCGGCGATGTAGGCCGGCAGATTGGTGCAGAACCAGGTGTGCACCACGCCGCCATACGCGGGCACCACGCGGTGGTTAATCGCGGGGCTGGTGGTGACGAACGTCAACGTGCGATTCGAGGTGATGGCCATGACGAGTTCGGCGCGCGTCATCAAGGTCTGGCTGCGCGCGAACGAGTGCAGCGTGTAGAAATGCTCGTCGAGCCAACTGCCGCCATAGCGATTGATCACATATTTGTACTCGACCAAGTCGCCGACCTGGACATCCGGGAATTCGATTTGGGTGTCGGTCAAATGGGTGCTTTCCAGAATGCGGCCATCGGCTTTGTGGGTGACGGCGCGTTGCACCTCGCAGCGCGGCAGCGCGACACTCGACGCCAACTGCACGCCGCGCGGCTGCAAGACGCGTTGCACGACATGAAACTGCTGCCGGGACGAGCCGTCGGCATACAATTGAATCAAGGACTGGCGCAGCACCATTTCGGTCAGCACGGTCGGATCTTTGACGCGCCGGCGCAGGGCGCGCACAATCATCGCGCGAATGGCCTGTTCGCTGTATTCATGCTGGGCGAAGAAGGCGTGGCTCTTGCCTTGCAGGAAATCAACATAGCGCCGCAGCCACAGAAAGTCGGGTTGATAGACTAGACACGTTTGATAGGCCGCGACGGCATTGGAGACCGCGCCGGCGATGGCATACAGGTCGCCAAGGAATTTGTAGAACCCGCCATGATCGGGAAAGCGCCGCAACGCGCGCTGCACGGTGACAAAGCCATTGGTCAGATCGCGTGTGCGCAGCAACGCCTGCAGTCGCATCAGCGTGACATCCGGGTCGTGCGGATAATACTGTTCCAACTGATCGAGGGTGGCGTGCACGGCGGCCATGTCGTCATGGCGAAGGGCGAGCCGCACCAAGTTTTGTTGGGCGGCAAACGAGGTCGCCCGGGTGCGCAACTCGGCCTGCAAGGCCGCCGTTTGTTCCTGATCATAATCGCGTTGCTCGGCGACATCTGCCAGGGCGCGGCAGGCATCCGGCAAGCTGGGATGCACTGCGCTGGTTTCGCGCGCGAGTTTGTAGGCGTCTTCATGCCAGTCGCGCGCGCTATACAACTGGATCAAGGCAATGCGCGCGCCCGGGTCGTCGGGGTAGACTGCCAGGGCCTCCTGCAGGAACGGCAGGGCGAGCTCGAACATGCCCCGCTGCATATAGTGCGCGCCGATCGCAACCCGCGCGGCATTGGCCTGCGGATCTTGGCGCAGGGCGTCGCGAAACATCGCGATGGCTTGCGAGTCGCTGTCATTGCGCAGGTAGCAGTTGCCCAGCGTCAGAAGATCATGGCCGGGCAACGGCGTGTGCTCGCGCACGTGCTCGTAGGTGGCAATCGCCGCATCGGTGCGTTCAAGCGCCTGGTAATAACGCGCCAGCATCAAACCGGCCGGCACATTGTCTTTCTGCCGGCGCCAGACATTGCGCCAGTGTTGCGCGCCAAGTGAGGGTGACGGCACGCGCCAGGCGTAGCATGGGGCGCAGCTCATCGCCACGCTGCCATCGTCGGGCTGAATGTTGGGCCAGGCGATGATATCGTTGGCGCGGGTGGCGAGCCGGCAGGTGAAGAGCGTGTCGTTGGCTTCCATGCAGAGCTTGAAGACCAGCAGATTGGTGCCGGCGGCAAGTGTGACCGGAATAAATTGCATGTCGGGCACCCGGTCTGGATACTTGGTCGTCTCGGCAGCGCCGCGGCCGTTCAGCCAGCAGCGGAAGGCGCCGTCGAACGAAACGCACAGCATGACATTGGTGGGGCACGGCGCCAGCACGCCGGTGCGCAGATAGACGGTGATCCATTTATCCGGTTGTACCAGGTTGAGACTGACGCCGCCGTTGCGATGCAGTGGCCAGGCCGGGCGCCAGCGCACAGGCCATTGCTTGCCGTCGTAGCTGGCGTCGCGGCGCAGATTTTCCTCCGGGCCAAAGGCGGTGCGCAAGCCGCTCCGCTCGGCGTTTTCAAATCCGCCGACCACCAGCCAATTGGTCAATGGCGCGCGGGCAAAGGCATACGCGTGCGCGGCATCCAACGCGCCCAACTCGGCCAGCAGGTGTGCCAGGTAATAGCACAGCAAGGCCCGCTGCTTCGGCACTGTCCGCAACGCCGCCGTGAAGCAATTGGTTATGCGCAGCTTGTCCTCGCGCGATTGATACAAGTCGCTGACACTGCGAATGGCGAGTTCGGCGTCCGGATGATTGGTCACCGCCGCGAGCAGGCAGGCGAGGGCGGCGCTGTCATAATTGCGGGTACCCAGCAACTCGGCCTGGGTGATCAATGCCAGCACCGGATCGTTGGTCGCGCTGACGTCCGCGGCGCACGCGCAGCGGGCGGACACCAGCACCAGCAACGCGAAGAGGGTTGTTAGAGTGCGGAGTGCGTGCATCAAAGATTTGAGATGTGAGATTTCAAATTTGAGATGTGAGATTTGACAGGGAGGGGTCGGCCGCCAGCAGCGCCTCGGCCTGCGCCAAGTCGGCCGGCGTATCAATCCCGGGAAACGCGCGCGGCACTTCGACGCAGACAATGCGCATGCCGGCTTCGAGCGCGCGCAGTTGTTCGAGTTTCTCGGTTTGCTCGAGCGGCGTCGGCGCCAGCGCGGCAAAACGATGCAAGGCAGCGGTGCGATATACATACAGGCCGATATGCCCGAAACGACGGGCGGGCCCGACCCCGTCACGCTCAAACGGGATTGCCGCACGGGAGAAATACAGCGCGCCACCGGCGGCATCGCAGACAACCTTGACCAGGTTCGGATTCTGGGCGTCGTGTGCCGGCGGCAACGGATAGATCAAGGTGGCCCAATCGCCATCCGTCGCGGCACGCAACGCGGCCAGGCAACGCGCGACATACGCCGGCCGGATCAGCGGCTCATCGCCTTGCACATTGACCACAAAGCGCGCCGTATTGGCCGGATCCACCGTGTGCAGCGCCTCAAGAATGCGATCCGTGCCGGAGGGATGATTGGCGCGCGTCATAACCGCTTGGCCGCCGAAGTCGCGCACGACGTCGGCAATCCGGGCGTCATCAGTGGCGACATACACCTGGGCAATGCCGCGCACGGCCTGCACGGCGCGGTAGACGTGCTGAATGACCGGCCGGCCGGCCAGCATGGCCAGCGGTTTGCCGGGGAAGCGGACAGATGCCATGCGGGCGGGAATGAGAGCGATGACCATGGGTGTTTGGGTTTTGTCAATTAGGAAATTCTGCCGCGACGACAGAATTTGGAATGCAGCAAAACTGCAACGACGTCAGCCGTGCGGGGGTGCGTGACGCGGAGTGCGCAAGCACTCGACCGCTTCCTGCAACGTCTCGACCACGTGATGCGGTTCACACCAGTCTTGGTCTTCAAAGCCGGGTGCGTCGTCGGGCGAGCAAATCAGCACGGTGCGCATGCCGAGCTGATGCCCGATCTGCACATCACACATCAAGTCGCCGACGATGGCACTGTGGCGCAGATCAAGATTGTGCTCACGGGCCACCGTGGTGATAATTTCGGGCGCCAGCGGCTGAATCGCATCACCGGGCTGGCCGGGCGGGACGATAAAATGAATCGAAGCGGGCGGGATGCCGTGCTCGGCCAGCACGGTGCAGACATGCGCGCGCAAAGCCTGCTGATACTGGAGATCGGGCAGCGGCACACCGGCGCGGCAGGCCGTAATGAACACCAGATAGTGGGACTGCTCGAGCCGCTTGACGGCATGCCACACACCCGGCTTGAACTTGATCTCTTTGAGCTGGTCGAGGATGCCATGATCCTCAAGCAGGGTGCCGAACAAATCCAGAAAAACAGCGGTGCGTGCGTGCATACCGGCGTCGAGCGCGCGGCGCAGGCGGGCTGCCCACGGCAGCCGCGGCCTTACGCCTTGGTGATTTTACCCGCGCGCAAGCAACGCGCGCAGACGCGTTGATGCAGTACTTCGCCGTTGGCTTGGCGGACGCGCACCCGCTGCAGATTGGGCATGAACACGCGCGCGGTAATCCCGGTCGTGTGCAGGCCGATGCCGCCTTTCTTCTTGGGGATGCCATGCCGTACGATCGTCTTGCCGGCGACCGGTTTCTTGCCGCATACTGTACAAACACGTGCCATAATCGTCTGTCTCCTTACTCGGTTGTATCACCAGTGAATTAGTAGTATAGCATAACGCCCGCAGTCTTACCACGGCTCGCTGATGCTGTCACAAATTTCCTTGGAAAGGTCGCCACAGGCCTGCAAAATGGCCTCGCGCCGGACCTCGGTAAAATCAGCCACCGGATTAAAATCATAGGTGCCGATCAGGTTGTTGGCGCGCCAGGCTTCCTCGCCGGTGCGATTGTCCGTCAACACCACATCGGCGTGGACCCACACACGCCACGCCGTCGGCGTGCTGGCCGAGATCCGATCGGTCTTGCTGTCCACGTATTGAATCGAGTTCATCTTGATCTCGGTGATCGTGGTCTTGAGCGTGCCGTCGGCCTCCTCGGCGCGCGGGACGATCTCGAACGTCTGTTCCTTGGTAAACTCGCTGATCAGCACATTGACAAATTCCGTCTGCAAATGCGGCTCGCGCGCCAGCACCGTCGCGCGCGGAATGTACAGCTTATGCAAGTCGTCGTGGCGCTTGGGCGAGCCCAGGGTATAGCCCAAAATACTGACGTCTTTCTTGAGCGGCTTCTCGCCCTCCTGCACAGTCGTCTGACAGCCCGCCAGCAGCAACAGCGTTGCGCCGGCGACCCAGATCTGCAGGACGTGATCAAGCATCTTCATGACGGTGCCCCATCCTTAGGGAATAGTGCGCAATTGCTTGCGGCAATGATCAATCCGGTACTCTACGATATCGTTCTTCTCCCAATCCGGCGCCTTTTCCTTCAGCGCCAGCAGGCGATCCAGCGCGTCACTGTAATATTTCTTAGCTTCACTCAGCGAGCCCTGTTCCATCAGGGCATCCCCACGCATGAACAAATAGTATATGCCGGCGTATTCACGACTCAAGGCATCGGTGTTGTAACTTGTGTTGGTACTAGTCGTTTGGGTTTCGTCATCCAGCTTGGCGCGTCGCACGCGGCCATCAACATCAAGGCGGCGTACCGTCGCTTTGCCCTCGTCGGTCTGCTGGCGGGCAACCTCGATATTCTGGCGCACGTCCGCGGCGTGCGCTTGCTCATCCACGCGCTGCGCGTCCATGGCATCGGTCTGTGTCTGCGTGTCAGCCGCACTGCGAGGTGCCGTTGCAGCGTCAGACTCGTTGGCGGGCGTGGGCGGTGTGCCGGCCATGGCAAGCGCGGGTGCCGCGGGCTCGGCTGTTTCCGCGATCTCCTCGCGGTCAAAGCCCATGCCCTCCAGCAGCTTCTCGGCATCACTGGCGGCCACGCTGGGCGCCGTGGCCGGCTCGATCTCGGCGCCGGGCACCGCATCCGAGAGTGACAAGCCCGCCAAGGGTTTCGCGGCGGTGCGTGGTGCGGCGGATGCGGCTGCGGCCGTGGTGCGTGGTGCGGCGGGCGTGGCTGCGGCCGCAGTGCGCGGTGGCACAAGGGCATCAGACACGGTGACGTTGCGCGGCGCGGCCGTGGCGGCCGGCGTGGCGGCCGGTGCAGATGCAGTTGTGCCCGCGGGCGATGGCGCGGATCCTTGCGGCGCGGCGTTCAACAACGCATCCGCTTTTTGGCGCGAGCGATCGAGCATGGTCAACCGGTTTTTTTGCCAGGCGTCGCGTGTGGCGCGCGTGTCCTTCAATTCTTTCACATACGCGCTTTTCATCTGATCCCGCAGTTGCGCGCGGGACTTGGGGTCCTGCTGCAACTGCGCAATGCGCTGGGCGCTGGCCTGACGTTTCACGGCCGCGTTGGCATCGGGCTTGGTCGCGCTGGCGGGGCTCGGCGCCGGCGTGTCAAGTGTGCGCGCGGCGCTGACATCGCTGCGCAGCGTCTGGGCCTGGCTGCGGTCACGTGCGGCGTCTGCCGCGCTGGGCGGCGTGCTGCTCAATTGGTTCAACCGCGCGCGCGCCTGGTCGGCATAACTGGTGTCGGGATATTGCTCAATCACCTCGCGATAGACGATCTCGGCCGATTTTGTGGCGCGAATATTCTCATAAAAATCGGCTTGCTTCAGCAACGAATCCGCCCGCCGGCCGCGCAGTTCGCGAATGTAGCGCTGGGCCTCCGCCACCTTGGGCGACGAGGGAAAATTGCTGACAAAACGCCGAAAGGCGGCGATCGCATTGGCGGTCGGCTGCTGATCATAGGCCGCATCCGCGGATTGCAGATACTCGACGTAGCCCACTTGAAAGGCCGCGTCATCCACCAGTTGCGAGGTCGGGTAATTCTTGATTAGCTTTTCCAACTCGATCTTGGCGGGTTCATAGTCGTCATCGCCAATATGCGCCTGCGCCAGTGAATATTGGGCCGCGGCCGCCACGTCACTGTGCGGCGCATTGTCAAGAATCTTGCGGTAAATCTCAATGGCCTCTTTGTATTGCTTGACGTTCAGATAGTGGTTGCCGATCATCATCTGATTGCGCGTGATGGCCGGCAACTTGGCGAAATCCTTGTGGTCATCCCAAATTTTCTGATAGGCCTCGAAGGCGGCGTAGGGATCGCCCAACTGGTTCTCACACTGGGCGATGTACTCGAGGCCGCGCACGGCATAGGGCGAGCTCGGATACTGGTCCTGCATCGTGCGCAGCAGCTTGAGCGCCAGCTTGTAATTCTGCTGCTGGTAGGCCGTCAGCCCCTGGCGGAAAATGTCGCGCGCGCCGATAACCGCCGGGTCATCCGCGGCGAAGAGCAGGCCCGCACACATGCTGCACAGCAGCAGGCACCACGGGCGCCACATGAAATTAGTTCGACGGAAGTGCATGGGCATCCTGCGCGGGTTGTGGCGCGTGTGGGAGCATTGGTGGCGGCGCTTGCTGCGCTGCTTGCTGCGCCGCTGCTTGGGCCGCTTCTTGGGCCGCTTGCTGCGCCATCATGTTGGTGGCGGCGCCGGTCATGCGCATCAGTGTTTCGCGCAAACCATCGGCCATGCTGGCCATATAGTTCTGGCCAATCTCGCGCTGCCACAGTTCCAGTTCCTGCCAGGCCTCCTGCGGACGGCCCGTGGCGTACAAAATGCGCACCAGCTCGAGCTGCGCGAGCGGCGCGGCGTAATGATCCCGATTGTACAGCAATTCGCGCCGCAGCAGTTGCTCGGCCTCCGCATAGTATTGCTGCTTGTCCTGCGGCACAAGGGCCTCGTTGGCTTGCGCCACCCGGCATTTCACCATCGCCAATTGCGCCGCCGGCACCAGGTAATTCTGCGGCGCGCTGCTGACCAGGCGCTGGAAATAGCCATAGGCCTGGGCGTAATTGGTCTGTTGCAGCGCCAACGCGCCCAGTTGCGCCAGGGCCGCCGGACCGGCATACGTGTTCGGATAGGTGCGCGCGACGGCTTCGAGCGCTTCCGCCGTGCGGGCATTGGCCAGGGCCATGCTGGCTTTCAGTGGTTCGTTCGTGCGACTGCTGTAGACATACCACGCCACGCCCAGTGCCAGCACCGCCACCAGCGCGAACGGCACGTACTTGCGCCAGTTGTGTTGGACGCGGGATACCGAGGCGACAATCGCCTCGGCGATGGGATCGTGTTTCAGCATGTCTCGATGTGGTGTCGTCATACATTAGCTCATGGGTTAGCATCACCGCCGACTGGCGCGGCGCACTGGACGCGCGCCAGCACGCGTTCGAGCAGCACATCCGCCAACCGGCGTGAATTCTCAAAACAGGCGGCTATCTCGGCCGGCGTCATGCCGGCGCCGGCCGCAATCTTTTCGGCCATCGCGCGCACGACCAAATCGCCGGGCGCGTGGGCGTCATTGTTCAAAATCAGGCGGGCGCCGGTCGCGCGCGCCATGTGCAGCACGTGCCCGTTGGCATAGGCGTGCCCGCGGCGCGTGGTGATCTCCAGATACACGCCGCGTTCGGCCGCGCGCGCCGCATCGGCTTTCGAGATCAAGCCGGGATGCGCCAGAAACTCGACGCCGGCCTCGATCGCCGCGCGATTTGTACCGGCCGCGGTCGGCTCGACAATCGTCTCGCCATGCACCGCGACATAGGTGGCGCCCAGCCCGCGCGCACGCGCCACCAGCGTGGCGATCAATGCGGGCGGCACATGCGTCAATTCGACGCCGGCCAGCACCTTGATCGGCAGCACGGCCGAGAGTTCACGCGCCGCCAGGCACAACTGCGGCACCAGCACATCAAGATTGGCGCTGTCGGCGTGGTCGCTCACACCCAGCACGCAATAACCAGCCACCTCGGCGCGCCGCACCAATTCGGCCACGCCCAGCTCGCCATCACTAAGAAACGTATGGGTATGCAGATCAATCATTCAGCGCATTCCAACGCCACGCATCACCGCACATATCCCCGGCGGCTGGCCGCGAATGGTATCCTCGGCCGGAGTCGAACCGGCGACCTACGGTTTAGGAAACCGTCGCTCTATCCGTCTGAGCTACGAGGACGGATGCGTAACATTCTGGATTATAGCAAAAAACAGGGAAAATAGGCAAACGCGCAATGATCAAGGTCGAAAATGCAGCGCTGACGGCGTGACACACCTATGCGCCAGCAACGGCTGCGTGTAAACGATTGCCGTGCCGCGATTGCAGATGGGAGGCGGGCCCTGCCCGCCGTTGCTGCACTGACTGTCCGCAATTGCATCGCCACGCAGCCCCTGCCCGCCGTTAGATCATCGCGCTGCGCGAGAATCTCTTGACTTGTACTAATGAATGCGCTAACTAGGTGTCATGCCAATTGTGGCCGCGGGCGCTGACCGCGGCTGCAGAAGCCGCCCTCACCGCGGGCGGCTACAAGGACGCTGCAAAGTAGAAAGCGCATTCATTAGTAACTGGAAACATGATAAGCTTTTGCCATGCGTTCGAGAGTATTTCTGTAGTTTCCTGTCACCGCCGATCTGCGCCACACCATGAAAAATCTTGTCTGTACCGCACTCGTGCTGGCCGTCCTGGCCGGCTCCTTCCTCGCCGCCAACGCCAGTCCCGGTACTGACAACGCCACCATGGGGACCTCCTTGACCGTCAGCAAAATGACGGGCTCCATCAACTGGAAAGCCGGCGGCAGCCGTCCGCCCGTTGGCCGCGGCTCCTTCTTGCTCAAGGCCAGCACGCCCGCCGGCATAACGGACCTCCTGCAACTGCATAACGCGATGGCCTTTTTGACGTTCAATGGCAGCATTTGGGTTGTGCAGGCGCCGGGAACAGATGGCGACAATGTCTGGACCATGAAGGGCACCAGCAAGAAGAGAACCTGGACCATGAAGAACACAGTGACCAAGGACAACTACAAGGTCATGCTCACACTCAAGAACGGCCTCCTGGCTCTTATGGTCAAGGACAAGCGTTCCGCGACTGCCGCCATGTTTGATGCCGCCAATGTGGACACCGCTGGGGTGATCACCAAGAGCTACGATGTCTATCTGACGTGGAATGGTGGCAGCAACGATGTCAACATGGTCAATTCGATTTGTACTCTGCCGTGCGACTTCCAAACCAAGATTGACAAGAAGACCACCATCAAGAATCAATAAGGCCAACGGCCCCGTGCGCGGTATCCGGTACGTGGTAGTCAGTGTGTCGGCACGTCGGTGTTCGGCAGCAACCTAACACCTAACACCTAAAACAGCTGCGCGGCGCGCGCGGGTCAGGCGCACTTGCTGTAGCCGCATGAGTAGCACTTGCAGCAGTTTTCCTCGTAGAACATGCTGCGCTCGCTGCAGTGCGGGCAGATCATGAAAGGCGAGTTCTGTTGGGCGTCATCCATGTGCACGCCCATGCTCTCGGTGCTGCCCCGCGGCTGCGACCCGTCACCATGCATGTGGACGGCGACGGCATCGGCCGCCTTGCGCTGCGGCTCTTCCATCAGGCCAATCGTGACGAGGTGTTGCTCGATCACATCGCCGATTTCGGCCACCAGCGAGGGAATGTAGCGGCCATTGCGGAAGTAGCCGCCGTTCGGATCAAAAATGGATTTCAATTCTTCAACCAGGAAGGCCGGATCGCCGGTGCGGCGGAAGACGGCCGAGATCAGGCGCGTCATGGCGACAATCCAACTAAAATGCTGCAGGTTCTTGCTGTTGATGAAAATCTCGAAGGGGCGGCGGCAGCCGCCTTCAGTGATGTCGTTGATCGTGATGTAGAGCGCTTGTTTGCTGAGCGGGGTCTTGATTTTATAGGTGGTGCCTTGCAGAAAGACCGGGCGGCTGGGCACGATGTCCAGTTCGTCGGTGGCGAGCTTTTCCTCGTCTTTGGTTTCTTTTTTCTTGTCGTCGTCGCGTTGCAGGATGCCGACGACATGGTCGTTCGGGCGAAAGGTCGTGCAGCCCTTGCAGCCCTGTTCGTAGGCGTACGAGTAGATCTCCTTGAAGGTATCAAAGGGCAGATCGCGCGGGACATTAATCGTCTTCGAGATCGAGCTGTCCACGTATTTTTGGAGGCGGGCTTGGACATCCACATGCGCGCGCGGCGCGATCTGGTCGGTAGTCACAAAATACTCCGGCAGGGTGCCGTCGCGCGCGGTGAGGTGGCGCTGCAGGCGATAGGCGTAGTCCTCGACCGTGTGCTCCTCGTACTGGTCGCCATGGCCGACGCGCACGCGGCGCGTGTAGGTCAGGGCGAAGACCGGTTCGAGGCCGCTGGAAATATTGCCGGCGAAGAGCGAGATGGTGCCGGTCGGCGCGATCGAGATCAGGTGCGAATTGCGGATGCCGTGCTCGCGAATACGGGCGCGCAGCTCCTCGGGCAGTTGTTTGACAAATTCGCCCTGCAGATAGCGTTCGCGGTCGAGCAGCGGGAAGGCGCCCTTCTCCATCGCCAGGTCAACCGAGGCATCATAGGCGGTGTCACGGATGGTGCGCATGATCTGCTCGGCGATCTCGAGCGAGGCGGGTGAGCCGTAGCGGGTGCGCAGCATGCAGAGTGCGTTGGCCAAGCCGGTGATGCCGAGGCCCATGCGGCGCTTGTTGGCGGCTTCTTCGAGTTGTTTTTCGAGCGGGAAGTTGGAGATTTCGATGACGTTGTCGAGCAGGCGCACGGCAATGCGGACGGTGTCGGCAATGCCGTTGTAATCAATCTCGGCGTGTTCGTTGAAGGGATTGCGGACAAATTGGGTCAGGTTGATCGAGCCGAGCAGGCAGGCACCGTAGGGCGGCAACGGTTGCTCGCCGCAGGGATTGGTCGCGCAAATGTGTTCGCAGTACCAGAGATTGTTGTTCTGGTTGATGTGATCAATCAAGATGAAGCCGGGCTCGGCGAAATCGTAGGTCGAGCGCATGATGGTGTCGAACAAGTCGCGGGCGCGGACGGTCTTGTAAATTTTGCCGGCGAAGGTCAAGTCCCAATTCTTATCTTCCTTGACGGCTTCCATGAAGGCGTCGGTGACGGCGACCGACATGTTGAACATTTGCAGGGCGGCATTGCCGCGCTTGGCGGTGATGAACTGCTCGACGTCGGGATGCGAAATCGAGAGCACCGCCATCTGCGCGCCGCGGCGCTGGCCGGCGCTCATGACCGTGCGGCAGGTGGCGTCGAAGACCTGCATAAAGCTGACCGGGCCGGAGGCCTGCGACTCGACGCCGCGGATGTAATCGCCGCGCGGGCGGATGGTCGAGAAATCAAAGCCGACGCCGCCACCCTGTTTTTGGGTCAAGGCCGCTTCGGTGACGGTGCCGAAAATGCCCTCCATCGAGTCTTCGATTGTGCCCATCACGTAGCAATTGAACATGGTCACTTTCTTGCGACTGGTGCCGGCGTTGGCCAGAATGCGGCCGGCCGGCAGGAACTTGTAGCCTTGCAAGACGGAGAAAAACTTGTCTTCCCAGAAGCGGTGGTCGCGCTCCGGCATGGCGACGGCGTACGCGACGCGCCGCCAAGTGTCCTCAATTGTCTGATCAATGGGCGACCCGTCTTCGTTCTTATAACGATATTTCATGTCCCATATTTCGTGGGCAATCGGGTCGTGCATGTCAAGTACCTCTGTTACATTCAAAGCGAGAACCAAGGGTCACGCGAAAATCTTTTCACAAGTCAAGCCGTGTAATTTCGCGGCCAAAAAATCGCGGCGCGCACAGGCCGGCGCCATAAGGCAAATACGATAGCAAAAACGGGGTGGGATGTCAAGCGCGGTTTGTCAAGATGTTGCGGACATTTTCCATGCCATTCACAAGATATTGCGATGCAGATAGCTGGGGCGACACCGCAATCAACAGCGCAGCAGCAGGCGTTTGACAAAGAGGAAAAGAGCCAATGAGAAGCCAATACCGGCGAGAGAGCCGCCTTCTTGAATGCGAGAGGGGCTTCTATGCCCCGATTCTTAAATGTGAGCGCGACCGGCTGCGGCAGCCGATCACCGAATACTGATCTCGCTTCTTTCTGCCACCTGAAACCTGAAACCTGAAACCCGAAACTGACCTACACCGCCGCACCAGCGGCCACCGCCGTGCGCAGCGCTTGATAGCCGTGGTGCATAATCAATTGATCAAGCAAAACCAGCGCGGTGTAACTTTCGGCCACCGGCCAGATGCGGCTGACAATGGTCGGATCGCGGCGCGTGATCGCCGCCAGCTGCGTGTTGGCAAGCGTGTACTTGTCAATCGTGCGCTGCGGTTTGTCGATCGTCGGCGTGGGCTTGACCGCCAGGCGCACAATGATGGGCTGGCCAGTGGCCAAGCCGCCGGTGATGCCGCCGGCATTGTTGGCCAGGAATTCGACCTTGCCATTGGCGGCGCGTATCTCATCGTTGGTCTGGCTGCCGGTCATGTCCTTGACGGCAAAACCGGCGCCGACTTCCACGCCTTTGACCGCGCCAATGCCGAGCATGCGCCCGAGTTCGGCGTCGAGCTTTTCGAAGACCGGCTCGCCCAGCCCGGTCGGCACGCCCAAGGCAATCACCTCAACCACACCGCCGGACGAATCGCCCGTGCGCGTGACGCGGGTGCAGGCCTCGAGCATCGCTTGGGCCGCGTCGGCGTCGGGGCAATTGACGACCGGATGCACGCCGTAGCGCTCGCGGATTTGCGCCGTCGTCAGTTTCGACGCCAAGGCGCGAATGTCGTCAATTTCATTTTCGACTTCCGCCAGCACCTGCATCTTCTGCAGAAAGCGCATGGCGGGCGTCAGCCGGCCTTTGACGTACAGCGACTGGTAAAACGGATCGGTGGCACAACGCATCGTGCGATAGGCGTTGGTTTGCGCGAGCGCGGTCGCGTGGGCAATTTCGCCGGCGCGGACGCCGGCCAATTCCTTGACATAGGCAAAGACCTCGATGCCGCAGGCGCGCAGGATTTTGCGCGCGACCGAGCCGGCGGCGACAATTGTGGCACTGTAGCGCCCGCTGAAAAACCCGGCGCCAATGGCGTCGTCATCCGGACCGTATTTGATGAACGAGGCGTACGAGGCGTGGCCCGGGCGTGGCGTGCGATTGGTGTCCTGATATTGCTGGACATGAATCAGGTGCCGGTCGAGATTCGGAATGAGAATGGTGAGCGGCGTGCCGTTGGTGTGATATTTGTTCTGCGCGCCGGGGACGGTTTCATCGACATTCGTGCCAGTGTAGATGACCGGCAGATCGGGTTCTTTGCGCGGCGAGGAGAGCTCGTCGGTGCCGGGCTTGCGCAACAGCAGGTCACCGTAGATTTCCTGCTCGCTGAGCAGCAGCCCGGGCGGCACGCCTTGCAGCATGGTTGTCAGGCCTTCCTGATATGAACCGCCGGCAACCGTTACTTGAAAACAACGACCAAGATGGCATCCAAGCATGGCATGTACCTTCGCTAGATTAAAATACGGCTGACGGCGCGAGCCACGGTAGCGCGCTCGCCATGATACCGCGAAGGAGTATAGCGAAGCACCGGCCGGCTGTCAACCGTGCGCCGGCGCTTGGTTTTGCAGGTAATTTTTCGCAACGAACGAATTTGGAGAAATGCGGTGCCGTATCTACTTGGGATCGCCGGGCTCCAACTCGGCTCTTTGAGACGCGGTGCCAGTACCAAACTTCATCCTGCATTCTGCATCAACTGCGCTGGTCATGCAGCAAGCGACCGGCCAGCGCCATGGCCAAGCCGCCGACCAGCATCAGCGCGCCGACGCTGCCCAACTCCGGAATGGCCAAGCCGGCAACAGCGGTCAGCACGCCCAACAATGCTGTGACATTGCCGGTATGCCTCATGCGGCTTGATAGATTAGCGGCCGGTACGTGGGGCGCGGAATGGGTTTCTTATGTTTACGCGCCGCCTGCAGCCAGGACTCCTTAGCTTTCAGCACTTGCGCCAGCGCTTCCGTGGGTGACTCGCCAAACGCCGAGCAATGCGCGAGGTCGGGGATATCGGCGATATAGCCTTGATCTTCTTTGCTGTAGAAGACGTTAATATGGTAGTCTTTCATGGACGCTTTCCCTCGCTGAGATTATAGCATTCGATCAAGTTAAGCAATTGCTTCACTTGGTACGGCTTCGCTTTGCCGTGCACATCCTGAAGGTTTATGAGCCGATCACAACACGGGTGCACAAAAATGTGATGGCTGCCGTTGACGCGATCAAGTCGGAATCCAACCGAGCACGCACAGGCAACCACATCAGAGAAGCGCAGATTCCTCGAACCGGCTTGCAGCTTCTGCAATAACTTGCGCAGCTTCATGATCGTCTTTTCGTCAACGTCATATTGTGCTCTTCTCTGTCGCTCGCTGTCAAACACAGGTCATGCACTACTGGCACCGGTCTTTTTCAATGGTCGCTTGGTGAAGAAACAGTACAACGCTGTGCTTAATAGGAAATTTATAGCACAACCGACATCAAAAGTCAACCACAGAAAATCTTCTAGGCCGGTGGCCGCGCCGGCTTGCCGGATTTGGCCGCATTGAGTACAATGCACCATGACAAATATAACGGTGGCACAACGATGAAACTAGTGATCAGCGGCGCGAAGGCGACCGGCAAGAGCACGCTGGCGCGGCAACTGGGCGTGGCCCTCGGCCTGCCGGTGGTCGAGACCGACAGCTTGGTCGAGGAGTTATACGCCGCACGTCACGGCCAGCGCTGGAATTGCGCGGAGATTTTCGCGCGCGGCGGCGCGGACGTGTTTCGCGCGCTCGAAGGTGAAGCAGCCGAGACCCTGGCGGCGCGCGATTGGTGCATCATTGCCACAGGCGGCTCGACGCTGCTGCAGCCGGAGGCACGCCAGGCCCTGCGCCGCGATGCGCTGCTGATCGTCCTGACCGCGCCGCCAGCAGTGCTGTGGTCGCGCGTGCAGCGCATTGGCCTGCCGGCCTATGTCGACAAGGACGATGCGCAGCAAACCTTCGTCGCCCGCGCGGCGATGATTCAGGAGGTCCTGCTGCCCTATGCCGACGTATTGGTGGACGTGACCAGCGGCGCAATCGAGCAACTACTCGACGAAGTACTTGAAAAACTCGGCGCGGAATTCGCCGTGCGCTGCACCGCGCCGAACACGTTTGGCGACGTGATCCGGGTGACGACCTTTGGCGAAAGCCACGGCGTCGCGATTGGCTGCGTGCTCGACGGCGTGGCGCCGGGCACGCCGATTGACCTCGACGAACTGCAGCACGCGCTCGACCGGCGCCGGCCGGGGCAGAGTGAACTGAGCACGCCGCGCAACGAGCGCGACCAGGTGCGGATATTGTCAGGCGTCTTCGAAGGCACGGCGACCGGCGCGCCGATTTGCATGATCTTGATGAGTGAAGACCAGCGGCCGTCGGCCTACGAAGGCCTGCGCGATCTGTTTCGGCCCGGCCATGCCGACTTCACCTTTTGGAAAAAATACGGCCTGCGCGATTATCGCGGCGGCGGGCGCTCCTCCGGGCGCGAAACGGCCGGACGCGTGGCCGGCGGCGCAGTCGTCCAACAAATCCTGCGCGCACGCGGCGTACAGATCTGTGCCTATGCGCTCGAGATCGGCGGTATTCGCGCACAGACTTTCGACCTTGGCGCGATCGAGCACAATCCCGTGCGCTGTCCCGACCCGGTGGCCGCGCAAGCCATGACGGCAGCAATCCTCAAGGCCAAGGCAGACAAAGACTCGCTCGGCGGGATTATCGAACTGCGCATCAACGGCGTGCCGGCTGGTCTGGGCGATCCAGTCTTTGGCAAGCTGGATGCACGGCTGGCTTCGGCGCTGCTGTCGATCGGCGCGACGACGGGCTTCGAGATTGGCGCGGGCTTTGCGGCCGCACGCCGGTGCGGCAGTGAGAACAACGATGCGATGCAGGACGGCGCGTTTGTTTCGAACAATGCCGGCGGGATTGTCGGCGGCATTTCAAACGGCAATGAGATTGTGATTCGGCTCGCGATCAAGCCGACCTCGTCGATTGAGAAACCACAGCGCACGATCGACATACACGGGCAGAACCGCGAGGTAGTCGTGGAAGGCCGGCATGATCCGTGCATTGTGCCGCGCGTCGTGCCGGTAGTCGAGGCGATGGCCGCGCTGGTGCTGCTGGATGCCTGGGAGATGCAGACGCGGATTCGGCCCGACTGGCTGGACGTCGCGCCGGCTGTCCGTGGGTGACTTTCGCTGACGGATTTGCAGGTAGCCGCGGAACGGCGTTCCGCGTGATGTGCCGCACGCCGCACGCCGTGCGGCGGCTACGGGTAGAAATGCACGCACGCAGTGGGATCGCTGGTTATTGCTGTATAAATCTGCTATACTAGCCACGCGGAATGCGTGCACACTGCCGCGGCCGCGACGCTATTCACTGTAACTAACGAGGAGTTCAATTATGGCGGAAGAGAAACCCGGGTATGATGATACCCCGATCATTCCAGGGCAAACCTGGAAAGTGCATGACAGGAATCGGCCGCAAGCGCGGATCGTCACGCCCGGCACGACCTGCACGCTGGAGAAGCCGGCCAGCGCGCCGTCCGATGCGATTGTGCTGTTCGACGGCAAAGACCTGACCAATTGGCGCGGGCGCGATGGCGCCGCCAAGTGGAAACTTGAAAACGGGTACATGGAAGTCGTGCCGTCCACCGGCGACATTCAAACCGTGCAGGAATTCGGCGATTGCCAACTGCATGTCGAGTGGGCCGAGCCGACCGTCATTAAAGGCGAAAGCCAGGGGCGCGGCAACAGCGGCGTCTTCTTGATGGGCACGTACGAAATCCAAGTGCTGGACTGCTATCAGAATCCGACCTATGCTGACGGCGCGACCGGGGGCATCTATGGCCAATGGCCGCCGCTGGTCAACGCGTGCCGCAAGCCGGGCGAGTGGCAGGCGTATGACATTATCTGGCTCGCGCCGCGTTTTGAGAACGGCAAGCTGATCCGGCCGGCCTACATGACCGTCCTGCAGAACGGCGTGCTGTTGCATCACCACAAGATGCTGATCGGGCCGACCTGTCATCGCACGGTCGATCCGTACAAGCCGCATCCGGCGGTCGGGCCGCTCAAGCTGCAAGATCACGGCGACCTGGTACGCTTCCGTTACATCTGGTATCGCCCCTTGCGCGACTACGACGAATAAGTCGTCGCGACAGGCTATGTGTCTCCCTGCAACGGCGCCGGATCTCCGGCGCCGTTGTCTTTGCCTGTAGCCGCGGGCGTCGACCGCGCTAGAACAGCGGCCGCCCTCAGCGCGGGCGGCTACATTGCACCTTGCTTTCCTTTTGCCGCCGGGAATGCTATAGTAAAGGCATGCTGTTCTCCGGAATCTGATTGACTCACGAACGGGAGTTTGCCAACCATGTCAACCACCGCACCGAATTTCGACCACATCTCTGTTACCGATACCCTGAAAACACTCGGCGTCGATGCCACGCAAGGTTTGACGTCGGCAGAGGCCACCGCCCGGCTTGCGCGCTACGGCGCCAACGCGCTTGAAGAAAAAAAGAAAAGCCAGTTCGGTGTCTTGCTCGGCTTCCTCTGGGGCCCGATTCCGTGGATGATCGAGCTGGCGGCCATCATGGCCTTGTGCGTGCATGACTACGGCGACTTCACGATCATCATGGGCTTGCTGATCTTCAATGCCGTGCTGGGCTTCTTTGAAGACCATGCGGCGTCCAACGCGCTGGCCGCGCTCAAGGGCGCGCTGGCCCGCAAGGCGCGGGTGTTGCGCGACCGGCAGTGGAGTGAAGTGGATGCCGCCACGCTGGTGCCGGGCGACATCATCCGCCTGCGCATGGGCGATGTGGTGCCGGCCGACGCCAAGCTGACGGACGACATGTATCTGAGTGTTGATCAAGCGGCGCTCACCGGCGAGTCATTGCCGGTCAGCAAAAAAGCCGGTGATCCGGTCTATTCCGGCTCGATCGTCAAAAAGGGCGAGACGGCGGGCGTCGTGACGGCGACGGGTGCCAGCACCTTCTTTGGCCGCACCGCCACGCTGGTGCAGAGCGCCGGGACGACGTCGCATTTCCAGAAGGCGGTGCTGCGCATCGGCGATTTTCTGATCGTGGTCGCGGTGGTGCTGGCGCTCATTCTGGTGGCCGTGCAGTTGGCGCAACATGCGAATGTCCTGCGGCTGGCCGAATTTGTCCTGATCCTGCTGGTGGCGTCCGTGCCGGTGGCCATGCCGGCGGTGCTGTCGGTGACCATGGCGCTGGGCGCCAAAATGCTGGCGAAGCGCAAGGTGATTGTCGCGCGGCTCGAAGCGATCGAGGAAATGGCCGGCATGGATATTTTGTGTTCGGACAAGACCGGCACACTGACGCAGAACACCTTGACCCTGGGCGCGGTGCAGGCGTGGGCCGGCGCCGATCCACAGGCCGTACTGCTGGCCGGCGCCTTGGCGTCGACGCCGGCGGACAAGGATCCGATCGACATGGCCGTGCTGGGCGGGCTGAAAGATCCGGCCGTATTGCAGCCCTATCAGCAGAACGCGTTTGTGCCGTTTGATCCGGTCTCGAAGCGCACCGAAGCAACCATTACGGATGCCACCGGCACGACGTTCTTTGTCACCAAAGGCGCGCCGCAGGTCATTATTGGATTGGCGCAACTGGCGCCGGCGGCGGCTGCGCAAGCAACCGCGCTGGTCAACGCGTCTGCCGCCAAGGGCTATCGCACGCTCGGCGTCGCCCGTGCGGCCACGAAAAATCAGTGGCAATTTCTGGGCTTGTTGCCGCTGTTTGACCCGCCGCGCCCGGACTCGAAGGCGACGATCGCGGCCGCGCACCAATGCGGCATCACCGTCAAGATGGTGACGGGCGACAGCACTGCGATTGCGGCCCAAATTGCCGGCCAGCTCGGCATGGGCACCCACATTCAGCCGGCCACGGATTTGTTCACGGGTGATGTCACCAAGGGGCAGATCCCGCTGGATGTCGCCGCGAAGGTCGAGCAGGCAGAAGGCTTCGCGCAAGTGTTTCCCGAACACAAGTATGCGATCGTCAAGGCGCTGCAAGAGCGCGGGCATATTGTCGGCATGACCGGCGATGGCGTCAATGATGCCCCGGCACTGAAGCAGGCGGATGTCGGCATCGCCGTCTCGGGCGCGACCGATGCCGCGCGTGCAGCGGCAGCCATGGTCTTGACAGATCCCGGCTTGGCCGTCATCATTGATGGTATCAAGGAAGCCCGGTGCATCTTTGCGCGCATGACGAGCTATGCCATTTATCGCATCGCGATGACGATCGCCATCATGTTCTTCATCGTGCTGGCCACAATCATGTATGGCTTTTTCCCGCTCACTCCGATCATGATCATTGCCTTGGCGTTGCTCGACGATGTGCCGATCATGACGATTGCGTTTGACAATACGGCCGTGGCGCCCAAGCCAGTGCGCTGGGAAATGAGCCGGATTCTCACGATTGCGTCGCTGCTGGGCCTTGCGTCGGTCGTGCAGAGCTTCGGCTTGTTGTACGTGGGGCAGACCGTCTTCGCCCTGACCCGGCCGGCGCTGCAGACCATGCTGTTCCTGCAACTGGTGGCCGGCGGGCATTTGATGCTGCTCGTGACGCGCGCCACCGGCCCGTTCTGGCGCCCGCCCTTCCCGGCCGGCAAATTGTTCTGGGCAATTGTCGCCACGCAGCTGTTTGCCGTGCTGATGTGCGCCTATGGCTGGGGCGTGCCGCAGGTGCCGTGGTCGTTGATCGGCTGGGTCTGGCTGTATAATCTGATCTGGATGCTGGTGCAGGACATCATCAAACTGCGGGTCTACCACGAACTGGCGCTGCGGGCGACGGGGCGAACCCCGTTTCTGGCGCGCCTGAAGGCATCATTGGATCCGCACGGAAATCTGCACCATGGCTGAACCAAAGCCCGTCCCGCCTCGTGCGCCGCGCGCGCCACTGCCCTTGTTTCTTGGCATGCGGCCGTTTGCGCGCGCGACCTTTGTACAGGATGTGCTGGCGGGCTTGACGCTGGCGGCCATGACCATTCCGCAGGCGCTGGGCTACACCAAAATCGCCGGCACGCCCGTCATCACGGGCTTGTACACCTTGCTGCTGCCGCTGCTGGCGTTTGCGTTGTTCGGCGCCTCGCGCTATCTGGTGGTGGCGGCCGACTCGGCCACGGCCGCGATTCTGGCCGTGGGCCTGGCCGGCATGGCGGCGACGGCCAGCCCGCACTATGTCGAGCTGGCATCCATGGTGGCGCTGCTGACCGCCGGTTTTTTGCTGCTGGCGCGCCTGCTGCGGATCGGCTTCCTCTCGGACTTTCTTTCGCGCACCGTCCTGGTCGGCTTCCTGACCGGGGTTGGCTTTCAGGTCGGCATCGCCGTCTTCGGCGAAATGCTGGGCATCTCCGTCGGCGGCACCAACAGCGTCAAACAGTTCATTGCGATTGTGACGCGGCTGCCGAAGACGCACTGGCCGACGCTGCTGGTGTCCTGCGCAGTGATCGGCCTGATTGTCGGCCTGCCGCGCGTGACGCGCAAACTGTCCGGCGCCTTGCTGGCGGTGATCGGCGCGATTGCCTTGAGCGCGTGGTGCAACTTCAGCGGGCATGGCATTGCCGTGCTGGGCAGCGTGCCGGGCGGGCTGCCCGCGCTACACCTGCCGACGGTGAGTTACGAGGAATTTCGCGCGTTGCTGCCGATCGCGCTGTCGTGCTTCGTCATGATCATCGCGCAAAGCGCGGTGACCGCGCGGGCCTATGCCATGCGCCACAACAATCCTTTCAACGAAAATGCCGACCTGCTGGGCTTATGCGCCGCCAATGCCGCCGCGGCGGTGAGCGGCACCTTTGTGGTCAATGGCAGCCCGACTCAGACCGCCATGGTGGAAAGCGCCGGCGGACGCAGTCAACTGGCGCACATTTCGGCCGCGCTGGTGGTCGCATTGGTGCTGTTGTTCCTGACCGGCCCGTTGCGCTTCCTGCCGGTGTGCGTGCTCGGCGCAATTGTGTTTGTGGTCGCGGTGAAACTGGTGGATGTGCGCGGGTTGCGCGATATCCGGCAGTGCAGCACCAAGGAATTCTTGCTGGCGCTGGTGACGGCGGCCGCGGTGGTCGGCATCGGCGTCGAGTCCGGCATTCTCCTGGCGATTGTCTTGTCGCTCCTCGATCATGTGCAACACAGTTACCGGCCGCACACGGCCGTGTTGCAGCCGGACACAACCTACCACTGGAAGATGATCGCCGTCACGCCGGGTGTGGAAACACAACCGGGGCTGATTGTGTATTGGTTCGGCAACGGCCTCTACTACGCCAATGCGGCCTATTTCAACGAGCAGGTGCACCAACTAATCAGTCACGCGCCCACGCCGGTGCGCTGGTTGGTAGTGGATGCCGGCGCAATCCCCGAAGTGGATTACACTGCGCGCGGCATGCTGATCGAGCTGCAACACATGCTCGCGCACAACGGCGTCACGCTGGTGTTTGCCCACGTCACCGCCAGCTTGCGCGCGGCGTTTGATCACAAGGGCATCACGCCGGTCGTCGGCGTCCGGAATTTGCATGATACCTTGCGCGAATGCATCGCCGCGTATGGCGCACCGGTCACGTAAATTCCCGCCGGAGGAAATTTGTTCGCCGCGAACGAATTTATAACGTGGCCAAGGGCCGCACGATGCTGGTGCTGCGGCTTGCGCTTTCCTCTTTTCCATTCTTCCAGCCTTCCACTCCTCCAATGACAAACGCCTAACGCCAAAAACCGCTCCCGCCAGCGGCGTGGATCCCGCCAGCGGCACGGGTGCTGCCGTTCATGAGGCGCCCGCCCGTCAATTGCTCGCGACAGTAGAAATATTCAGTGGTGTTGCCGGCGGCGACCATCAGCTCGCTGACGAGATATGACGCAGTGCATGAACTACTTGACAAAGAGGGTAAAAAGATGACCAGAGCAACAAGAGCCGGCACATCCTTATGAATGCTGGTTCTCTTCCTGCTCTTTCGACCTCTTGTCCTCTGCGTTACAATGCAAATCAGATTTGGGCCTCATTTGTATTTCAAGAGCCCGAGTCACTAGTCAATTCCTGACCGCCCGTTCTGCCCGTGCGCACGCACAAGCTCCTTGAAAATCACCAGCAACCCCGTGCCGCGCCATACGGGCGATCACGGAACGCCCCCATCTCCAACTTCGTTTGTCTCAAACGAAGTTACGCAGCACGGCACCCCGTGCGCAAAAACAAACGAGCCGCGCACGCTCTATAATGCCGTTTTACTGGGGTGTCGAAAAACCACCCCAAAAAAGGCCGAATGCCCTTTATTTACTGGTACTACAGCGCACTTATGCTCACGCCATTGCAAGACATCCAAAGTCGTCGAATGTCATTCTGTACGATAACGCGTACGATAACAGATTCTTGACAACGCCGGCGCGATTTGGTATGATGATGACGTCGAAACTTGCGGGGCAATCCCGCAAAAAGAGTTCATCCCAGTGGGGGCATTGCGCGAGCGTGCCCGCTTTCCGATCCCGGCAAGTTTCGACACCACTGGGATATTTTTCTGGTACTGCCATGTTCAGTCATGCGACACGAAAGCACAAGCGCGTCAGAGGCGCACGCCTGACAAGCGTCAAGGGGCGCAAAGGCTGGTACATCGCATGGTATGAACCGCGAGCGGATATCCGCGTCGCTCCCTACAAAGCCGATCCACAACACGGGCTGCGCTTGGCCGACACACCGCGCGGTGTCATGGTTGCTGCGGATCCGCCGCGCGAGCACGCGCTGACGCGCTACATCGGCCGCGGTGATCTGATCATACTTGTAGGCAGCGTGCGCGTGGGCACGGTGGCACAGTTCAACAAGGCCATACATGCCTATGCCGGCGAGCACATAGGGCTGCGTGTCAATCGTGGTGGCAAGGAAGGCTGCGTGCGGCGCGTCAAGAAGGCCGGCGTTAATCGGGATGAAGCCGAGGGCGCCTTTGCCAAGTGGCTGGCCCAGCGCAAGCGCGCCGATGACGGGTTGCCCGAAATCGCAGAGCGGGCCGATCTGACCTTTGCCCAACTCGTGGAAGAAACAGTCGCCTGGGCGAACACCGCGCAAAGTGGCTACAGCCCCGGCTGGGCGCGCGCGGTCGGCTTCACGCTGCGATTGATCGCGCAACACTATGGGCCGTACCTGCTGAAGGAGATCACCCCCGCCATGCTGGGCAAATGGGCAGATGAACGCGCCGGCGACGTGACGCCGGCCACGCTGGGCAACAACATCAAGGCCCTGCGTGCGGCCTTTCGGCTGGCCGTGGCGCGTCAATACGTCGAGACCGATCCCAGCGCCGGCCTAAAGATCGCGGCGCCGCGTGCTGCACGCCCAAAGTACCTGAAGCCTGACCAGATAGCCCTATTGCTCAAATGCGCACGCCAGGCCGACGCGGAGCGCCTTTGCGCGAGCACTGGCGCGGTGAAGGTAAAGGAACGCGCCGCGCGCAAGTGGTACAATGCCGACGGCACGTTTGACGCTGCCCGGATTCGTTTCCTGCTGCTGTCCGGGCTGCGCCGATCGCAGCTGACATCCCTCACCTGGTCACAGTACGACCGCGAGCGGGGTAGCATCGTGCTCGAATCCCGCCCGGATCACACCGAGAAGTCAAAGCGCGTCAACGTCGTGCCCCTGCCGCGTGAGGCCCGCGCGATCATTGACGCCCAGCCCGCCGGCGCTCCCTACATCTTCCCAAATCTGCACGGCGAGCGCGACACGTACATTGGATTTCGCATCATACGCATTGCCGCCTTGGTGCAGCAGCGCGGCGGCTGGCACTTCCACTTGCACCTGCTCAGGCACACCGCCTTAACCATGCTGCTGAAGCACACGCACGACCCGGCCGCCGTGCAGCGATTCGCCGGCCACGCCGACATGAAGACCACCTTGCGCTATGCCTGGGTGCTTGACGATCAACTCAAGATCATGACAGACGATTTCAACCCGATGAATACCGAATATGTCCAAGAAAAAAACCACGAATGAAAAGACCAGCACTACTGGCTTGGCGTCGCGCAGACTGCTCATTGTTGCCGATAGCCTGTTCGCCGGCCTTGACAAGCTCGACACAATGCCAGAGTGGGGCATATACGATGTGCCTGACAATGTGGCTGAAGACCAGCATGTGAGCATTGTGCACTTTCCGGCAAAATACGAAAATGGCCGTCGGACATTCCCGCCGGAAGGTTGCCCTTGCGGATATGCATTTGCGTTCAACTTCGACGGTGCGACAGACCATGAATGTTTGCGACTGCGCCAGGCATTTGCCGACGGGTTAGAAGTTGTGGCGATCAGCACAAGCGATAACACCCGTGGGCTACCTTTTGCAAAAAAGGACGTGGTAGACGTGCGCACGAACAATAAGTCTGAGAAGCCAATCCGGCAAATGACGCCCGCCGAGCTTAACGATCAGTTTGCGGTCTTTGCAGATGAAGTGTCGCTCGAACACAAGGCACTTTGCACAAAGGCCACGGTGACCGGTGAGGAGGCCGCACTGGGATTCTTGAGAAAAGTAGACCCCGCCGCCAAGTGGTTGGTGGCGCGCGATCATTCCTCATGGCGCAGGCTCTTGCGCAGATTGCCATGCTCAGGCAAAGCAAAGGGACAAAAGACGTGGACACAGGAAACTCTTGTGCAGTGGTACTACATAAAAGGCCGCGATATTGTGACCAAAACGTGAGCAAGCGTGCGCGCAACGTGAGCACCCATGCGGCGCCCAAGCCCCCACGAATAGGGGGCTTTTTTGTTGCGTGAATAATTCCTGAGCAAATCCTGAGCAAAACGTGACATGCCGGCCCCTGGCGTGCGACAATGTGGTCGTGCAAACAGTGCGCGGCCTTTTTTTTGGCTCCGCGTAACAATAATCGAAGGCGCAGCAGATATGAAGATGGTGCGTATGCTGAAAGTGGCCGAGGCTGCGAAAAGGATGGGTGTCTCCCCGCCCACAGTGCGCGATCTGATTGCGCGGCGTGCGTTGCCGGCGTTTAGGGTGTGCCGGGACTTCTCGATCGACGAGGAGGACTTAAGGGCCTTCATCAGCCGTGCGCGGGTTGGGGCTGCCGCTTGACGCAAGAGCTGCTCACGTTGCGGCAGGCGTCCGCCCGTCTGACCATCGGGTCGCGAACGTTGCAGAGGCTTGCGGCGCGCAGGGAGATCGGGGTCGTGCGCGTCGGGCGATCGGTGCGGTTCTTCGAGCGCGACATCGAAGGCTTTCTTCTAAAAAACTATACCCGTCCGGCGACGCCGGCGCGCTAAGGGCACAATTATGGGCACACAACTTGATAGTTTCACCAATGCGGGCGCGCATGTGCTTGGTATCGCAATCGCCCACGGGGTGACCGACCCTGGCGTCACCCGAGAGCATTTCACCGATGCGCGCCATGTTTTGATTTACGATGGCATCACGCGGCTTGCGGCCGCGGGTCAACCGTTCGATCTGCCGGCGCTGGCGCTGGCACTCAACGGGACCTTGGAGCGGGCCGCAGGGGCCGTGTACCTGACGGAGTTGTCCGTGGCGGCGCCCACTTCAATTGACCTGCCGCATTACGTGCGGCTTCTCGATGATGAGCTGCGGCAACGTCGCGCGGCAGAGATCATGCGGGCGCATTTGGCTGCAATCGAGGCCGGCAACTTTGACCACGCCGCGCTTGTGTCCGAGCTTTCGGTCATCCAGACTCATAAAGGTGAGCGCACGCAGTGGCACACGCCGGTCGAGATTTTGACCCACACGCCAGATCCCGCGCACGTCCTGGCTGGTGACGGCTGGCTCAGGCGCGGCGGATGCACCCTTTTAACCGGCGGCACGGGCACGGGCAAGAGCGTGCTCGCCATGCAGCTTGCGGCTTGCGCCGCCGCCGGTGTGCCGTTCTTCCGAGAAATCGGCGGAGGCATCTGCGTACCCAGCCCGTGCCGCGTGCTCTACATCCAGGCCGAGAATGACCTGCCCACGTTGCAGCGAGACCTACACGGCGTCATGCAGCATGAGGCCCTACCCCAGCAGCCCCTGCAAGCCAACCTGCGCATAGTGAGCTACCCAGGGGACACTCCCGAACGGCTGGGCGCGTTCCTCATGCATGCCGTGCGACAATTCGCGCCCGACCTGATTGTGATTGATCCATACAGTAGTTTCGTCGGGGGCTGTGACTTGAACAACACCGACTCGTTTTTTACATGGCGTGACGCCGTGACGCCGGCCATTAGCACGGCCGCGCTGCTGCTAGTATGCCACACGCCGAAGCCGATCGACCGCGAGCACTGGACGGCCCGCGAAGGCGTCTACATGGCTGCGGGCACGTCCGCACTGGCAAACTGGGCGCGGTGCGCATGTGAACTGACCAATCCCCGGGCCGATCAGGACATGCGTTACAGGTTGCGGCTTTCCAAAAACGCCGAACGCGCCGGCTTGCCAGACGATCTCGGCGGGACTATCCGCCGCGACATCTATCTTGAACATGGAAATCGTGAAGCCCCTTGCTGGGTCGTTTCCGAGTGTCAAGCTGAAGAGCGGGAATTGAGCACGGCTGAACGCCTGCGCGCACTAGTCGAAATGAACCCGAAGTTGACACAGCGTGAGGCCGCCGCCATGCTGGGCGTCAATGCTTCGACTATCTGCCGCTATATGCGCCAAATGAAAGGTGCCGAATGACAGCCATGCAACGGATGCAACAACAATGCAACACGATGCAACAAGGGGTGAAATGCCAGCTTGTTGCACGCATTGCAGTACTAAGTACTGCATATGCGCCGTGCAACAAGCGCAGCGGGCCATTTCACCTTTGGCGTGCAACAGCCTCGGAACAAGGAAAACAGAGTGACGCTTGTTGCAGCCTTTCACATTCCGGGGACGCCGGCGCAGTAGGTCACGCCGTGCCCACGTGCCAGCCGACCCGCCGCGCCCCGGAACCTTTCGTACACATCGGCGGGCTGATCGGTGACATCTTCCGCGACTTGGCATTGAAATCAAAAAGAGGCGGTGTGACATGAGCGCAACACCGCAGCGGCCGCGCCCGCCCGCAATGCGCCGGCGGCAAATGTCGGCGGAAGAGCGCGCCGAGATCGAGAAAACCCGCCGCGCCATTTTAGAGGAAGCTGATCGAGCATTTGGCCCGCCGCCGTCGTGGCGGCCGCGCCTTCACCTACAACGTGGCAATCCACATGAGTGACAAGAACAAAGAGCAGTTGAAAGCAGAATTCGTGCTGGACGTTAGCACGATGAACAAGCAGCTTGACGCGGCCAGTCGTCAGCTCACGGCCGCAATGAAGCGCGCGACTGACAACATGGCGCGGGTCATGGCCGGAAATACGGCTGCTTGGAGTGGCGCAGGAACCAAGATCGGCACGGCTATGGGTACAAGTGTATCGCACGCCGTCACGCGCGCGCTGGCAGGGCTGGGAGGCTCGATTACCGGCATTGTTGGACGCATAGGCCATCTTGCCACCGCACCGCTCAGGATGCTCAATACCCCGCTTGGCATGATTACGGGTGGCGTGGGGGCCTATGGCGTCGTCAAAGGCTTTGAAAAGGTGATCAACGCCGGCCGCGACCTGCAGTCCGAGCAGGTTCAGATTCAGAAAACAACGAATCTGACCGATTCTGCGATCGCACACCTGACGCAGCGCCTGATCGAATTCAGCAATGCCACCGGATCGTCGCGCTCGGCGATGATGGGCCTGGCCGCCGACGCCGGCCGCCTCGGCGTGCGCTCGACTGAAGACCTTGAGAAATTCGCCACCACGTTCATCAAGGCAGCCACCGCCACCAACGTCGGCCCGGAAATGGCCGAGGAAGTCCTGCGGGTGATGAACAGCATCGGCGAGAGCGTTGGCAACGTTGACCGGCTCATGTCGGCCGTCAATGAACTGGGCAACAACCTGCCAACCAACGAGCGGCGCATTTTGGATTTCATGAGCACCATGCCCGGGCTGAACACGATCCTTGGCCTGAGCACGTCGCAACTGCTCGGCTTCGCAGCCGCGGCGTCCACGACGGCAAACGAGGCGGGGCTGGTCGGCACGGCCATGAACAATCTTGCCACGGCGATGCTGAAGGGCATTTCCGAGGGCGGGAAATCGCTCGCCATATTCTCCAAGACCGCCGGCATGTCGAATGAGGAATGGACTGCTCTTGTCTCCCGCGACAAGAACGAGGCGCTGCTACGATTCATCGAAGGCATTAAGCGCACCCGCGACACCGGCGGTGATCTGATCAGCATCTTCGTGGACATGGGCGGCGAGGGCGCTCGGCTTGTGCGCGTCATGATGTCCCTTTCGCAGATCACGGACAGCCTGCGCGTCAGCCAGGCGCGCGCGGCGGCCGAGCTACAGCAAAACACGTCCTTGACAGATGAGTTTGGCAGGCGATTGAACACCGTTGCAGCCCAGCAACAGCGCGTCACCTCGGCGTTGCGCAACTTCTTCGCCACGCTGAATGACAACAAGCTGAACACCGAGATATTTAAGACGCTGGCCGACACGTTGCAAAACCTGATCACTGCGCACCAAGTAGAGCTTGCCGAGCGATTCAAAGGGGTTATGGAAAAGATCGCGCGTCTGGTCGTCGGGCTTCCGTTCGATTTTGAAATGGCGCGCCTGGCGCTCACCGGCCTTTTCACCGAGGAAGCCTACATGAAGGGCGTCCTGGGCAACTTGATTGCATGGGTCGGGGAGACCTTGTACGCAACGCTGATGCTGGTGATCAATGGCATCAGCGCGACCGCGCAGATCGCATTAGAGTATGCGATCAACCCGATCATCGAGCGCATCAACGGGAGCATAGCAAAGCTCCTGGCTTCGCAAGGCGCGACTGGGCCGGCGGCCCGGGCCGTAACGTCGGGCATGAAGCCCGGCGAGATCATGGCGGCGTTCGATGAAAGCATTGCGGGGACTTCCGACAAATCCCTGAAGCGCCGGCTCGAACGGATCAGCGAAAACATAATGGATGACGCGGCACTGCGCCTACAATCCGAAGGCGTGGCCAAGGTTGGCAAGGACTATTACAAGGGCATTGATAAAATGTCACGGCAGGAAATGTATGCCATGCTGAAGGAGTCCGATCTGGGTTGGAAAGTTCCCGGCGCAGACGGCGGTGAAGTGTTCAAGAAGCTGACTGACGCGCTGGCCGGCACGGGGCTATTCAACGGCCCGGCCTGGGGCGCCGAGTTCACCAACCGTTACGTCGGGAACGCCGCACGGATCGGCGAGCGCCCGGACGTGCAAGCGCAGCGCGCGGCTGAGAATCAAGCGCGGATCGCCGGCGTTACGGGCCAAACACTCAAAGAGCTTGGCGCCCAGGCCAAAGATGCCGCCGGCAAGCTGCGCAAACTGGCCGACGTACCCAGTGTGCCGGGTACTAAGACACAGGCGGGTATTGACGTGGCCAAGGCCAATAAGCAGGGCGTGCTGTCTGAATTCGACAAAAAGTATCGTGAGGAACGCACAAGCGTTGCGCCGCTGGTCAATGAGTTCAAAGAATGGTTCAAGAAGGCCAACCTGGCCGACGCCATGCACCCTATCCGCACGGCCATTACGACGCCCGTTGCGGCGCAGTTCAAGCCGGAAGAATGGGAGAAGCTCGATCGGGATCAACGCCGGGACGAAATCAACAAGTACTATTCAAAGAACCGCGTAGGCGGCGACGTTGCGGACATGATCGGCTTGCGTGGCGGCGCGCAACTATACCGGCGCGACGTGGTGAATGAGCAGCTGCGCAAGGCGCTTGCCTATGAGCAGCACGGCTATGTTGACAAGCGCGGGCAGATAATGAATCGCTTCATCATGAATGAATCCCTCAAACCGGGCAGCGGCGGAAATGGCGCGCTGCCCGGATCAAGTCAGCAGCCAATCAAAGTGGAGATCACCCCGGAAATGAGCGAAGTCCGTTTCAACGAAAACGGTGAGATGCGCGCCGTCATCAAATGGCGATATGAGGTTATGACTGCAACAACGGCCGCGGCAATGACGGGGGCGGTGTGATGAAACGCCACGACCGTATCAAGCTGCAACCTGTCCGTGATCGCCGGCTGCTGCTGAATCTGGCGATCGGAGACATGGAGATCGCCGCGAACATACTGTCCGATGTTGTCATGCTGCTGTCGGCCGCCGCGCCGCGCAAGAACAACGTTACTGACCAACTGCTGCAAATGCACCGAACACTGCGCACATATTGCCGCGCAGGACGAAGTGCTCTAACCCCTACCACGACACACGATGAAACTCGCACTCGCACAAAGAACCATTCAGTCCAAGCTGTTTCAGGACTGGCGCGCGGCAACGCGCAAGGCAGTGGCCGATCTGAAAGACACCGCGCCTGCCGGCGACGTGTTGAAGTTCATGCTCACTGAAGTTGCCGCCATGCGCGCTGAGTATCCCCGCCCGGCCAAAGACACTGTGGCGCAATGAACCTTGACGGAATCGCGCGCAGGATCAGAGCACTGCTGCCGCCGCCGGAAAGCTATGCCGTGATCGGCTACACCCACGACGCCGGCGCGCCCCGCGTGGTGTGTGGGACTGATCCGGGCAGCAAACTCCGCGGGGATGAATTGCAAGTGCTCACCGAGCGCGGCTTGCCCGAATGGGAGCCGTGCCCAGATACACGGCTGTTCATGACTGGGTGCCTGGTAGCGACGTTGCATAGGAAGCGCGCACGGCTTGCCGCCATGGACAAGTACCAGGGCGGGCTGCTGCGCGACGCCTGGCGCGACAATGCCGTGCTGCCGCGCTGCGATGCACCAGCGCAAGAAATGTTGCGTGCAATCGGGTACAAGCCATGAGCACGCGCAAAACGAAGACCATCAAGCTGGCCAACGCAAAGCAGGTGCTGGTGCAGTGCGAATCCCTGTTCACCCGTTACCACGCCGGCGAACTGCGCGATGACCAAGCCCGCGTGGCCGGCTACCTCCTGCAGATTGCCAGTGCGGTTATTCGCACATGCGCGCTCGAACAGCGCGTGCAAGAGTTGGAAAGCAAGCTGGCCAGCATCGAAAGCAAACAGCCGGTCAGTCGCGTTTGACAACGGCTCGCCGGCGCGCGCCGCATAGCCCCGCTGCCGCGATCTGACTGCCGGCAAGGGTAGGTAGCACCCCCGCCCGAAAACGCGCCGCACGGGGGGCTATGTGAAGTCGCGTGGACGTCAGCGCGATTGATTCGGGACTGATCCTCAAACATGTTGCGTGCCAAGCGCTGCCTTAGCAGGGCAGCGTGCGGCATGCCAAGAAGGCCAGCACGTGGGCGTCTGCGCTAACCTGCATGTCAACAAAGTGTCAAGTAAAACCGGCCCGGCGCCGGCGCTATGGCCCGCGCGAATTCTGCCCTATTGACAAACGCCGGCGAATGTTGTATGCTGTTCATGTCTAAACACTGCCGAGTCAAAAGACTCAGCACATTTACCGCGCGCACAGTGCGCCCGCTCAGCGATGACGGGCAACTCCACCTCGGTGGTGTTTAGACACACTGTGCGCGCTCTTTTTCTAGGAGCACAGCATGAACGCCACGTCCATGATCACCAAGTCACCCGACCGGGTGGCAGCAGACTACATTCAGCCCCTTGCGCGATTGGCCATGAGCGCCATGTGGCACGAGGCACATGTGCCGCCGGCGCAAACATTGCGCCTCATGATGACCACCTTGATTAAGTACACCGCATTCGTCTGTCATGAGCAGAATGTGCGCAATCCGCTGACTGACCAGCACAAGCCTACCAAGCGTCAAGCGGCCACGATGCTTAATCACTTCCGCGCAGACGCAAAGGACATGCGGCCTGGCGGAACATGGCCGCGATGCTGCGATGCTGAAGACCATGCCAGGTACGAAGAAATCATGAATCAGTACGGCGCCGCGTTCAATGGATTGTACTGCTATGCCATTTACTCCATGTGCCTATCTGCGCTCGCGGCGTCTTCCTCGGTTGATTCAGACATGATCGACATTGTGGCCGGCTGGTTCGCTGATGCCATTGTGCGCGCCGCCGAGCAATGCCGTGACGCCGGCGTGCCGGGCGCGGCAGACATATTCGCAGACAGTGACATGATGACCGCCGTTGATGCACTGATGCACAGCGAAGATTAACAGCTTCACCCCACAGGATCAGCCATGAATAAATCTCGCAAGAGCAGCACCCTCACGCCCGCGCAGTTGCACAAGGAACACTTTGAGCGCAATCAGGATGCACAACTTCCGATCCGGAGCGCCGTTGTCACGCCCGTGTTCTTTCGGCTTGCAGACGAAATGGCCAAGGAGGGCGGCCTAACCGATGCTGAACATCGCTACATGTTCAGCTTTCTCTATGAAGCTGGCCTGTCTACTGCGGGATGCTGGGACTTCTGCACCCCGCGATTCAAGGATTCAACGCCCGACTACCGGCGAACCATAGACATTCCGCCATTGCCGTACACAGAAGCCTAATCAAACTCGGCATTCACCATCTATCACAACTATAACCCATAGGTGCAACTCACATGAACGTGCTGCTGGATTATATGGAGACAATTGGCTTGCCCGAACGCCCGGCGGAGACGGTGCGCTGGCTGCGCAACGCGCCGGTGACGCCAGGCGAATGGCTGGCGCTGGTGAAGCGGCAGGCCAAGGAAATGACGCTGCGGGAAGTGTCGTGCAGCCTGGATGTTGGCTTGTCGCGCATACACCATCTGTGCAAGGCGGGCGTGCTCGAGAAGACGCGCTGCGGATTTGTCAGCACGCGCTCGGTCTACAATTATGTGGCACGCGAGCAGGCGAAGTACGCCGACATGACGTTGCGCAGAGATTGAACAAATGCCGCTGCATCCAATTCACACTACCAACCCAGGACACACCATGCACTACGTAGCACTACAGCAACTCGCCGCCGTGCTCCCGACGGCCGCCACGGCTATCGTGAGCGATAATCCGGCCGACTCACTGGCCGCCGGCGCCACGCATTTCGTTGCCTTGCCGGAACGTCCAGCGGCCGGCGACTGGTGCATCTACCACGATGCCCAGGGCACGCCGCACACTGCGATCTACACGCCCGGCATGAAGCATGGCGCCGGCGCGCGCAAGATCGTATCATTCTTGCGCAGGCCATAACCAGGAGTAGCACTATGAACCCAAAGTACAATCGAGACCTGATAGAATTGGTCATTGATGATTTGACCATAGCAGCCGACGCGCTGACCGATGCCGTCAGACTGTGCCGCCGGCCCAGTCAGCGTGCCCGCCAGTCAGTGGAAGCGATGCGGCTGCTACAGCACGACCTGCGCCGGCATTCTCAAACGATCCTGATCAAGGCTGAGCGGATCGTCGCGCCGTTCTCATTGCCGGAAACGCCCGCGCGCCCACGTCGTGCCGGTGGCCGCGCGATTTGTCAGGGCTGAAGGCATTGCCGGCCCGTCAGTAGAGTTGCGGGTCTATGGGAAATCCCATAGACATCGAGGTGCGTGGATCAACTTCGCGCAGTTGCACCAGTGGCCCGGGCGCCGTGCGTCGCGCGCGCGCACAACCCCCCTCGAAATCAACCAGCAATCTGGTGACCCGGCCTACCCCTGCTTGATGCTGGTACGATAACGGGTACGACAACAGCCTTTTGGCATGTCAACGCAAAGCATTGCAGACAATGGAAATGCGAAACAAACAAACGAGCCGCGCACGCTCTCCGCGCCGCGGCCCGCTCGTATCTGTGTCAGGTGAGTACCACAGATCAAATGTCGTAATACAGGCAGAACTCGTACGGATGTGGCCGCAACTCAATCGCCTCACATTCGTTCTTGATCTTGTATTTGATCCAGGTCTCGATCACGTCGGGCGTGAACACGTCGCCCTTGAGCAGGAAGGCGTGATCTTTTTCAAGCGCGGCCAGGGCCTCGCGCAAGCTGCCCGGCGCCTGCGGCACCTTGGCCAATTCCTCCGCCGGCAAATCGTAGATGTCCTTGTCGAGCGGCTGGCCGGGATGAATCTTGTTCTGAATGCCGTCGAGCGCAGCCATCAACATGGCCGAAAACGCCAAGTAGGGATTGCAACTCGGATCGGGGCAGCGGAATTCGATCCGCTTCGCCTTCGGCGAGGTCGAGTACATCGGAATGCGCGCGGCCGCGCTGCGATTGCGGCTTGAATACGCCAGATTGACCGGCGCTTCATAGCCCGGCACCAAGCGCTTGTAGCTGTTGGTCGTCGGATTGCAGATCGCGCACAGCGCCGGCGCATGCTTCAACAGTCCGCCGATCGCATAGATCGCCATCTCCGACAAGCCGGCATAGCCGTCGCCGGCAAACAGATTCTTGGCGCCTTTCCACAACGACAGATGCACGTGCATGCCGCTGCCATTGTCGCCAAAGAGCGGCTTGGGCATGAAGGTCGCGGTCTTGTTGTACTTGCGCGCCGTGTTCTTGATGACATACTTGTACTTCAACAAATTGTCGGCCATCTTGACCAGCGGCGAGAAGCGCATGTCAATTTCGCACTGGCCGCCAGTCGCGACTTCGTGGTGCTGGCACTCGACGTCGATGCCGGTCTCCATCATGGTCAGGATCATCTCGCTGCGCATATCCTGCAATGTGTCGGTCGGCGGCACCGGGAAGTACCCTTCCTTGTAGCGGATCTTGTAGCCCAGATTCGGGTTCTCGACGCGGCCGCTGTTCCAGATACCTTCCACCGAATCGAGATGAAAGTAGCCCTCATGCGAGTTCTGGTCGAAGCGCACATCGTCGAACACGAAGAACTCGGCCTCGGGACCAAAATACGAGGTGTCGGCAATCCCGGTCACCTTCAGATAATTCTCGGCCTTGCGCGCAATGTTGCGTGGATCGCGGGTGTAGTCTGCGCCGGTCATTGGATCGCAAATATTACACACCATCACCAGGGTCTTGTCTTTGAAAAATGGATCAATGAATGCCGTCTCGGCCACCGGCTTGACCAACATGTCGGATTCATTGATCGCCTGCCAGCCGCGAATGCTTGAGCCGTCAAAACCGAGGCCTTCGTCAAAGGTCTTCTCCTCAATCTCGCCGACCGGCACCGAGAAGTGCTGCCACAAGCCCGGAAAATCCATGAAGCGCAAATCAACGATCTTGACGTCTTCCTTTTTCATCAGGTCGACAACATCTTTGGGTGTCTTACAGCTAATCATCGCAGTCTCTCCTCACCTGTTAAGTACATGTTGGGTGGGCACGCCGCGCCACGCTTTTATGCGCGCAGGCCTCCCGCCGCTGCCATTGTGTATGGCAAGCACAGTGCCACTATCATAATATACTGTTTTGCAGTATTTTGGATGCGTCGGGTGGTAAAACCTGGTGCGCGGACGGTGGCACAACATACATTTTGGTTTGTTTTTGCCGGGATTGCTACATAAACGTTGCTCGCGCTGCCGCCGCGGGCGCGCCCACCCACACCGCACCAATATCAGCATCCATCGACATCTGAAGCAACTGATTATGCGCGTCGCCGGAACTGGGTGCGCGCACAACTTTGACAGTGGGCCGCAAAAATGCTACAGTAGCAGTCAGTAACAATGCGGCCGGCGTCGCCGGTCGCGCTATCAGCAAGACCAAGGAGCGCAGGTATGAACGAGGTTACCCCCGATCTCAGACCGACGACGAGTGCCAATTGCGGTCTGGCCATTGCCAGTCTCATTCTTGGCATTCTCAGTTTGGTATGTTGTGGCCTCCTATCCGGCATTCCCGCCGTGATTTGCGGCCACATGGCGGTGGCCCAGATCAAAAAATCCGGCGGTGCCTTGGGCGGCAACGGATTGGCGGTGGCCGGTCTGGTCATGGGCTATATCGGCATTGTCGTGACCATCCTGTTTCTCGTTTTGGGTGGCGTGGGCGCGGTGCTGTCCGTGATGCAGCAGCAGCAGTAAACAAGCCGCTTTGCGCAATGCACTATTGGAAATGAACTGTCCGCCCATTGCACGGAATTTGGCGTTCATTTTACCACAGGAGTTGTATGACCACCGACGCATTTCCCGCACCTGTTTCGGCTGATCAGGCGGCGGCCATCAGCGCCGCCCAGCGCGTGCGCGTCCCGGCCGTCATTCAGATCGTGCTCTGGTCGCTTGCCGCGCTCAGCAGCGTCTACTCGCTGGTGCGCGCCACGATCGGTGTCGACACCGAGCGGATCATGGCGGTCATCCGCAAAGCGTCCGAGAACAATCCCGACGCCGCGCAGATGATGCAAGTAACCGAACAAGTCATCGGCATCTACAGCGCCTATGCGTTGCCCATGGCAGTCGTGAGCGCCGTGCTGGTGCTGCTCGGCCTGATTGGCTCGATCCGCATGCTGCAGATGAAGACCTATGGCTTGGCCATGGTTGCGGCGATTCTCACCCTGATTCCGTGCGTCGGGCCTTGCTGCTGCCTCGGCCTGCCCATCGGCATTTGGTCGCTGGTCGTGCTGAGCAACGCCCACGTGCGCCAGCAATTCACCTGATTAACCTGCAATAGCGGAGACCTGCCATGTCTGCCATGCTTATTCTAGTCATCATTCTCGTTGTCCTGGCGGTGATCGTCATCGGCATGTACAATGGTCTGGTGCAACTGCGCAACCGCGTGCAGAATGCCTGGGCGCAGATTGACGTGCAACTCAAGCGCCGCCATGATCTGATTCCCAATTTGGTCGAGACGGTCAAGGGCTACATGAAATACGAGCAGGAGACGCTCGAAAAAGTGATCAAGGCGCGCGGCGCGGCCATGGCGGCCCAGGGCGTGGCGGCCACGGCCCAAGCCGAGAATCAACTGACCTCGACGCTCAAGTCGCTCTTCGCCCTGGTCGAGAATTACCCCGACTTGAAGGCCAATCAGAACATGCTGCAACTGCAGGAAGAGCTGACCACGACCGAGAATCGCATCGCCTTCGCGCGCCAGCATTTCAATGATTCGGTCATGACGTACAACACGGCCTTACAGACTTTCCCACGCAATATTATCGCCGGCATGTTTGGCTTCACCGCCAGCGAATTCTTTGCGGCGGCCGAAGCCGAACGCGAACCGGTCAAAGTCCAGTTCTAATGCCCGCCACCGGCATGTATGAGCTGATCAGCGCCAACAAGCGCAACAGTTGGCTGCTGGTCATTGTGCTGTGCGTCATTCTCGTGGCGGTCGCCGGCGCGGGTGGCGCGTATTTCGGTGGCAACGATCCACTGCCCAGCATGCTGGTGTTCGGTATGATCGGCTTTGGCGTCGCCACGATCGGGGGGCTGGCCAGCTATTTCATGGGCGCCGAGATGATCATGGCGGTCAGTCGCGCGCATCCGGCCGATGAAGCGGATCAACGCCAGTTACACAATGTTCTGGAAGAGCTCTGCATTGCTTCCGGCCTGCCCAAACCAAAGCTGTACATCATCGAGGACAGCGCGCCCAACGCCTTTGCCTGCGGGCGCGATCCGCAGCACAGCGCCGTGGCCGTCACGCGCGGCCTGATGGACAAACTCTCGCGCAATGAGTTGCAGGGCGTGCTGGCGCACGAGTTGTCGCACATTCAGAATTACGACATTTTATTTGCGACCATGATCGGCATTCTGGTCGGCTCGATTGCATTGCTGTGCGACATGCTGTTGCGCTCGATGCGCTGGGGCGCAATCGGCGGGCGGCGGCGCAGCTCGAACGAGCGCAGCGGCGGTGGCCAAGCACAGGCACTGCTGCTGGTCGTTGCACTGGTGTTGATGATTCTCGCGCCGCTGTTCGCGCAGATCCTGCAACTGGCGGTGTCGCGCCAGCGCGAGTATCTGGCGGACACCAGCGGCGCGAAGATGACGCGCGACCCGGAGAGTTTGGCGCGCGCACTCGAAAAAATCGCCGCCGATCCCGAACCGCTCGAAGCCGCCAATCGCGGCACGCAGCATCTGTACATTGTCAATCCGCTCAAAGGCCTGTCGGAAACGCAGTCATGGTTTGCAACACATCCGCCGTTGCGCGAGCGCATCGCCCGCCTGCGCGCGCTGACCTGAGCGCCGCAGCGCAAAAATTGGCCACGAAGGCACAAAGACACAAAGAAGAAGGTGGACGAACTTACTGCTTGACGCAGCATATACTTTGCCACAAAAAATCACAAAGCACGCAACGAACCCGGCACAGTATAAGGGCACTTGCTCTATGAAATCGTTTGCGGCGAATGTACCTTCGTGCCTTCGTGTCTTGGTGGCAAACAGCCGCCGCTCAGGCGCGTGGCGTTGTGCGTGCGGTTACCCGCGCTATTTCTGCGCCTTGTGCTCGTAGCGTTCGAGCCGGTATTCGCCGTTCGCGGTGGTGAACTTGACCGCGAAGTAGCCCTTCTTGTCGCCCGGCCCGCCGTATTCGCCGTTGCCATTCACGTTGGCATAAATATTCGCGCCCGTGGCAGCCGCTGTCGTTGGGGAGCGCTTGGTGTAGAGGGTTGTGATGCTGTTGTTACTGCCGGCAGCCTTGTAGCCAACATCAATAACCTTCTTGTCGCAATAGACAATCGCGATGTCCGTCAGGTCCACGAATGTCTCGCCCGGCACCAGCACGCCTTTCTTGTCGAAGCGCGCGACATAGTAGTAGACGTTGGCGCCATCGTCCCTGGTATAAATGATCGCGCAACCGCCACTGCCGTCGGCCACCACTTGCCGCACACCATAGGTGGCACCCGGCGCATTCGTGCCCAAAGGCACAGACCACAGCAGCGCAGTGCGCGTCATGACACCGGCATGCACGTGCGTCACGGCCGCGGCACACAATAAGAAAAGGATCAGCATGGACTTGTGCATAGTGACTCCTGACGGTTGGCTGTTACGATGACCAGCGCACGCAAACTGTCGCATCCCGCCGCATGGCCATGAGAGCAGCGCATCAAGCCGCCTCGGCAGCTAGCACAACGACGGTCAGGGATTGACCTCCCTGCCATATGTCTGCGAGACGCCGGCGCTACATTCTTTCGCGGCGCAGCAGCAGCGCCAGCGCGCCCGCCAGCAGGCCAAATGCAACCGGTTCAGGCACGACCGTGAAGGTGACCGCGTTCACCGCCGTCGTGCGCGTGTTGGCATAGAGGTCGGCCGTAATGAACCGGAAGACAAGCTGGGTTGCGCCGCTGACAAAGGTCGGCACAAACGGCACGACCAGGTTCTTGTCGCTTTGCAGCGCGCCATAGTTGCGGACCGCGTTGGTGACGGTCAGCAGCACCGTGGTCGGGTCGGCCTGTGGCACGATGGCGATCTGGTGGACGAGGTCGCGACTGTCGGTCTCGTCGTCCCAGAAATCCTGGCGGCGGAACGTGAGCGAGGCCGGATCGCCAACGATGAACTGCGCGCCATTGGCCGGCGCCGCCAGCGGATTTTCCGCGCGGAACGGCTGGATATTGTCGGGCCCGGCCTGCAGCAGGTTGAAATCGAGAAATTGCAGTTCGTCCGGATCGAGTTCGCCGCTCGGGGTCAGCGTGTTGTGGCCAGCGAGCAAGGCCGTGCGAATGGCATTGACCGTTTCGTAGTCATAGAAGACAAACGGATGATCGATGGCGGTGTTGAACATGCGGACGGTGCCGCTGACCAGGGTGGTTTCGCCGGTAACGCCGAGCTGTTGCAGCAGGGCCGGCTCGCCGTAGCGCGGCATGCCATCCACGGTGACGAGCTTGACGTTGCGCGGGCGGGCGAACAGCAAGGACAAATATGGCTCGTTGGTGACCGCCTCGATGACGCACAGGCCGGCGTTGTAGCCGACGCGGATGCTGCCGTAACGGTTGTCAAAGCCGCAGGCCTTGGCATTGTTGACGGTGACCATCTCGACCAGTTGGCGCGCGGTGAAGTAATTGCTGAACATGGTCTGATTAAGATACCAGGCATAGCCGAGTTCTTCAAGCATGTTGTAGCCGCCGCTGGGCGTCCAATCGGGCGAAATGCCGACCGTGACGCCAAGCTGATGGGCGAGTTTGGCATTGGCCGTGGCTTCGTAGAGCTTCATGTTGGACATGGGCGCCCAGAGCAGTTTCGCGCCGACAGCGGCCATCTTGGTGAATTCGGTCGTACCGAGCGGCGTGCCGTGAATGATCGCAATCGTTTTGTTGAGCAAGCCCCAGCCCTCGATGGTATTGAACTGCGCCAGCGAGGTGGCATCGGGGCCTTCGCACAAGTGGATCAGCGAGGCATTGACCAAACCGCTAGAAATGCGCTGCATGAAGCCGGCGCGATCGGCAGCGGTCATAGTCCACGGGAAAATGTCGGACTGAATACGCGACGGATACTGCTCGATGTTATACAAGATGATATCCGGATGGTCTTGCATGATATCATAGCCGCTTTGGCCCTGGATTGTGATGCAGCCGGCCATGAGTTCGAGAATCTCGCCATACTTGGTAATGCGCGCGGTGCCAGAGTCATTGACGGCGGTGCGCACCAGCGTGCGCTTGGCCTTCCAATCGGTGTATTCCTGATCGTTGCCCCATTGGTCGCGATGGCCATAGGGGAAGTTGTTGAAGGCCAAGGTCGGAAACGAATTGTAGGACGGATGATTGTGCGCGTCAATCAAGCCGGGGAAGATGATGCCGGCGGTGTCCACGACCGGCACGCCGCTGGGCGCCACGTTGGTGACGGCGACAATGTCGTCATCCCAAATCTGGACGTACCAGTTGCTCTGCGGGCCATCCGGCGTCATGACCATGCCTTTCAGCGCGTACTGCATGACCGGCCGGCCGATGAAGTCGTCATCATCGCGCGGCTCGAGCATGAAGCTGCCGAACGAATAATAAACATGGCCGACAATCGTGGTCAATTGTTGATTGAGCCGCCAAATGTAGCGATACGGACAGCGCACGTCAACCATGCTTGACCCGCTCGTGTCCGTGACAAGCCACTGGCGGTTTGAATTGCCAATGTTGATGTCACTGACCGTGACGTTGCTGATGGCGACCAAGACGCCCTCAAACATTTCGTAGTTGATATTGCTGCACGCGGCATAGGTGATCGGAACGGGATTCGATGAGCTGAGCACGGCAAATTCCGAGACGGACATTAACTCGGTCAGGTTGAAATATTCCGTCACATAGGCTTTGATCTTGATGCGGTCGCCATATTCGGGCCGATGCTGATTGTCGTAGACATAGACGCCGCTCCACGGCCCGCCATTGGTATCCGAGATGCCATAGGCGCCGACGAGCTGCTTCTGGCTGTTGGGCTCGATATAGGTGACGACGCCGACCACCTCGACCGTCTGGCCCTTGTACGGTGAGTCGCCGGATGGGTCGGTCGTGTACTGAATGTTGGAGACGGACAGCACCGGCAGGGGCGGTCCGTAGGTCGAGCCCGCTACGGTGACGTTGTTGGTCGGATTCGAGGGATCATTGCAGATCAGTTGGAAGATGGCGCTGTGGCTGGCATTGCTGACGTTGCCGGGGATGTACACGATCGGCACATTGGTCGCGCCGCCGGGCGTGAGCGAGGCGGGCACGGCTCCGATGCTGAAATTGTTGGTGGCGCCGCTGAACGGGGTGAACGCACTGATGGTCAGTGTGTTCGACAACCCATTATTGGCCACGGCCAGCAGTTGGGTTGAGGCGGTGCCCGGTTCGATCTTGCCGAAGCCGAGTATGGATGGGACCGAGATGTTCGGATCATCGCCGCTACCGCCGCCGGTGCCGGTGACAATGACATCATCAAACGCCATATTGCCCAAACTCTTGGTATAAACGAACCGCACTTGCACGATGTTGTTGGCCACATCAAAGCCACGCGTGGTGCCACTCGTTGGCAGCGGCTGAATGGTTGCAATGGCAGACCATACGCTCCCGTTGTAGCCCTCGATCAGGAAGCTGGAATTGGCATCGGTGCCTTGCCCTTTTATCCAAATAGTCATGCCGGTTGGTCCGGCGAACACGGGGCTGACCAAGCTGTCGCCGGTACTGTCAAACTTGAGCGAAGGTGCGCTCCGCCCAAAATTGCCGGCGGTGGCGTAGGTGCCCAACCCGCTGAGTGCCCAGCCCGCAGCCGGACTATTGGTGCCGCCATCAAAGCCTTCGTCAATAATGGTTGTGCCGCAGACCGGCAACGATGTCAACGCCAGAAGTGCCAGCATGGCTACACAAAGAAACAGCTTCATTATTTTCATCCTCATTGGTTTATTCACGATGCACAAGGCAGGCGTGAATGGAAAACGGGTCTACCTTATAGTATAGCATTTTCGGAGTTGCCCGTAAAGAGAAGCTGCAAATCTCCGAAATTCCGATATAAGAAGAACATCCGCCGGGCTGGCGCAGTGCCGTTCCCGATGTGGCCAAGCCGCCCGGCTTGGTCTGCAGTACCAATTCTCTGGAAACCGCTGTGTTTTCCTGTAGCCGCGGCGCTCCGAGCCGCGTCCTCGTGGGCTCTTGGCTTGTGTGGGAATTTCAGGAAAAGGCCGTTTCCGGCGCACGCGCCCCTGGCGCATGCACGTCAACTCTAGAACGGAAACGCCATTATATGATGATCCATCCGAGATAGGGCAGGCTACCCAGCCTGCCATTTCCAGCCAGCCAGGGGTCATGCATTGACAGTTGACAAATCGCACGCACTATGATATACTCGTCGCATGGCACGACCCCTTCGCATAGAAGCGCCCGGCATGTGGTACCATGTGATCAACCGCGGCAATGAGCGCGGCACCGTGTTTTTTGACGATGGCGATTATGCGCTGTTTTTGACACAGCTTGCCGAGAGTTGCGCGCGCTACCAGGTCGAACTCCACGCATATGCGGTCCTGTCCAATCACTTTCATTTGTTGGTGCGCACCCGCACGGCGAACCTGGGCCGCTTCATGCAACGACTGCTGACGGCGTACAGCATTGCAAGCAATCTGAAACACGGCCGCAGCGGGCATGTCTTTCAAGGCCGGTACACGGCGCTGGTGGTCGAGCAGAATACGTACGGCGCGACGGTCAGCCGGTACATCCATGTGAATCCCGTTGCCACACTTGCAGGCACGCAGAGCTGGGAAGCCAAGCGCGCGGGTGTGCGCGCCTATCGCTGGAGCAGCTATGGCGCGTATCTTGGGATTGTGCCCGCCCATCCCGCCTTGGTGTGCGAGGACACGCTGGCACGGTTTGGCAAGAACAAGCGGGCGCAGCAGCAGGCGTATGCGGCGTTCGTTGAAGAAGGGCTGTTGAAAGGCGTAGAGGATCCGCGCGTGTTGGCGCGCGCGCAATTGGTACTGGGCAAGGATCGTTTTATGGAGAAGATCCGGCGCATGCTGCTGCAGCGGAAGGAGAAGGATGCACAGGCGGAGCGCAGCCGCGCGCGCTTGGTGGCGCCGGCGGTGGCGGCGGTGGTGCGGGCAGTCGCGCAGGCCTATCGCACGACGGAGGCGGACATCATCAAGAAAGCGAGTCCGGCGCGCGCGGCGCGGCGGGCGGCGTTGTGGCTTGCGAGCACGACCTGTGTGGGGCGGACGAGCTTGAAGGAGATCGGCGCGCGGTTCGGGATCAGCACGAGCGCGGTGGTGCAGACGCGCAAGCGCATGGCAGCAGCGCAGCGGAGCGATGCGCGGCTGCGCCGGCATCTGCAGAAACTTGCCAAATTGTCAACAGTCAATGCATGACCCCACTCTGCTCCGATAATGATGCGTATGACGGTGATAAGATAGCATGGACCAATGTATTCAACGTATACAATGATCAAGGCCAGCTCGACGGTCTGCGCCAGCGCGTCTATTTTACGCTCGAGAATGCTAATGGCGCCTATGTGCGGCTGACACAGGCGGATCCGGATACGGCCCTCAATTACAGTTTGCGCGTCTTCCGCGCCCGGCCGGTTGTTCTTGTGCATGGCATCAATGCCAATCCGCGAAGCAGCAGCGATCCTAACACCACATTCGCCGATATGCGCGACAAACTGGGATTGATGGCCAATGTCTACCCCTGCGTATGCTATGATTTTCCATGGAATTCAGAGAAAGATTTCGAAGGGGAGACGGGCTTTATGGATTATGTCGGACTTAATGAGAATAGCAAAGGAACTCTTTACGGGTTTGTTGCTGATAGCTACAAGAAACATGGCGAAAGCATTCCTGCCAACATTGTTGCCCATTCGATGGGCGGCATGATTGTGCGCTACCAACTACCCAAGTCTGGTTTTGCTGTCATGGTGAATCAAGTGCTCTTTATTGACTCTCCACAGTATGGTTCTGAGCTTGCCAATTTCGTGATTGACATTTGGCCGCAATATGTGAAAACCTACAATCCCATGCTCACGAGACTAATGGACTCGTGGGGCACAGGCCGCATCAACTACCTTCATCTTAGCCGCGCCGGCGAGACGGTGTGGGACATGCATCACAATGTGGCGCTCACCATACCAGCGCAGCATGTGGCATTTACCATAGGCACACAGGGCGATTACCTCGAAGCAATGTTTCGGTCAATTATGTTCGGGTATGATGCCTACCGGCGTGGCCTGCGGCGCGGCGACGGCATCGTCCCGGCTGGTTCTCAGAACATGCAAAATCTCGACAGCGCTATTGAAGCTGTGTACCTTGACCATAATCATCTTAGCTGTCAGAGGCTTACGCTGGATGACATGAATAGTTGTCGTACACTCTACGACCTTATCAAACGAAGGATGAACGAACAATGAAAACGAAGACACTGTGCGTGTATCTCGCATGCGCCGCCGGTGCCTGTGCGCTGTCAACATGCGGCAGGAAAGAGAGCAAACAGCACCTGATACCCCAAGCGTCCCAGACGTGCCGGGAGGAACGTGTCGCCGGCACAACGGCAGATGCTCCACGGCAGAGCGTAATATGCGCGACCCAGGAAATCTCGCTTGTCGCGGTACCCGCCACGAACATTCGCATTACCGCGTCTATGCTGATAAGCAATTTGTTTCGCGCGGAACCCGATATGGCGCGCTTTGTAGGTGATGACATTAAACAGCATGTCATACCATTTGTGTTCGTGGCGAGAAGCAACTGCACGCCGGCAGAACTCTACGAAATCTGCGTGGAGAATTCACGATATACAAATGATGCGCAAAGAACTAGAGCTAGAGCTTTTGGCTACGCATATCGCACACTGCGCTATCGTTGTCTTGTGCCGAAGTTGAAGGAACTGATCTTGTCGCAGAGCGTGACCAATGATGAATATGCCGGCAGCATGGCTGCCAATGCCTTGCGTATAATTGCCCACCCGGACAGCTTGCGGGCCTGCATCGAGATTAGTCAGAAACTACCGAGTAATTCACTTTTGCGCGTTGATCGAGATCCACACAGTCAGGCCGTATGGAGAGATACCATTCCCTTCTTCATGCGCCCAGACTGTTTGCCGATTTATCTGGAGATAGTGAATCATTCGCGCAAATATAGCTTTGCTCACTGGTGGGGTACGGTCGAGAAGATTGAGGCATTCACCAACGAATCGGCGGTTGCGGGGTTGCGCTTTGCCCTGCAGGTGGTCAAGAATCCGGCGCCCTATTGGCCTGACATGACGCCGTCGCTCTACATTGTTATGGTCGAGATGAAGATGAAGCACCAGCGTGACTACGCCAAGGGAAAGCTCAATATGGAACGACCCGAAATACCAGTGTTTGATGAATGACGCAAGATGACTCTAATAGTCCTTGGGGGAGATCTGTTTGGCCCACAAGATAATGAAATCAGGATGAATATGAGATGGTCGCTAGTGATCCACAGAGAGTGGGTAATGCTGGTAGTGTTTGCCATCATGGCACGTCAAATGCCTGCACGAGATTTCTACGATGGGTTTGAAGCGCGAACAACATGCGCACTTGCTTACAACCAATGTCTCACGGGCTTCGTGGAGGATCAGACAAATCGCTATGGCTGCTATGTCAAAACAAGCGGGTATGATTTTGGGCAAGGCGTTGGTAATGAGATGACGCGACGCTGCTATGGCGATGTGCCAGTTGATTTGTCACACCGTTTGCCTGTGCGCATATTGATGTATGAGCAACATAATGGAATATGGTATCGTGTGTCGGATGTCGCAACATTCGTACTAGATCAGAAGGACCGTATTACGTTGACGGAATTACAGAATCCAGCGTCGTATGATTCCGATATTGATGGTGATAGTCTGAACACGAGTCAAGAAATACAAGCAAGAACATTTGATTATTGCCCGGATACGGACGAAGAGGGGCGGAGTGGGGTCAGGCGTGAACAATTGACACTTAATCTTCTTTGCGGCAGAATGGCATGGAGAGGCCAGAGCAGCAGCATGCATTGACCGTTGATCCCGCCGATAGCACATGCAGGTCGACTTAAGGACGCGAACGCTCTTTTGGCAGAATCGAAGTTCCGCCACGTTTATCGTGCCGCAGAGATGCCGGAGGTTGCGTGCAGGGCGCGCTCCAGCAGAAGGTGCGATCGGGCGATCGCACCTACCTTCAGCCGATCTGGAGATCGGCGTTCCCTTCGCAGAGGTGCAACAGATTCGCGGCACGGTGTTTGCGAGGCGGCGTGGCTGCTGCGGCAGCCCGGCGGATTCACCGGCCAGGAGTAGAGGCATGCATTGATAGTTGTCCCTTTTTTTGATTTATTCGCAACCTGAAGATTTATGGCAAGGAACTTTATAGGCTTGGTCATCTGCGTCGATCTGCGTCAATTTGTGGCGAGACATGTGCGGGTTGCTGGCGGCGGCACAGTCGCCGAGGCCGGCGACCCTCCCGCAGAACAGCCGCACTGCGTAGCACGGGGGGCGGAATGGGGTCAGGCGTGAACAATTGACACTTAATCTTCTTTGCGGCAGAATGGCATGCAGAGGCCAGAGCAGCAGCATGCATTGACAATTGAGTTCGCCGATAGCACATGCAGGTCGACTTAAGGACGCGAACGCTCTTTTGGCAGAATCGAGGTTCCGCCACGTTTATCGTGCCGCGGATATGTCGGCCCAGAGTAGGGTCATGCATTGACAGTTGACAAAGTGGGCGCACTTTGATATACTCGTCGCATGGCACGACCCCTTCGCATAGAAGCGCCCGGCATGTGGTACCATGTGATCAACCGCGGCCATGAGCGCGGCACCGTGTTTTTTGACGATGGCGATTATGCGCTGTTTTTGACGCAGCTTGCCGAGAGTTGCGCGCGCTACCAGGTCGAACTCCACGCATACGCGGTCCTGTCCAATCACTTTCATTTGTTGGTGCGCACCCGCACGGCGAACCTGGGCCGCTTCATGCAACGACTGCTGACGGCGTACAGCATTGCAGGCAATCTGAAACACGGCCGCAGTGGGCATGTCTTTCAAGGCCGGTACACGGCGCTGGTGGTCGAGCAGAATACGTACGGCGCGACGGTCAGCCGGTACATCCATGTGAATCCCGTTGCCACACTTGCAGGCACGCAGAGCTGGGAAGCCAAGCGCGCGGGTGTGCGCGCCTATCGCTGGAGCAGCTATGGCGCGTATCTTGGGATTGTGCCCGCCCATCCCGCCTTGGTGTGCGAGGACACGCTGGCACGGTTTGGCAAGAACAAGCGGGCGCAGCAGCAGGCGTATGCGGCGTTCGTTGAAGAAGGGCTGTTGAAAGGCGTAGAGGATCCGCGCGTGTTGGCGCGCGCGCAATTGGTACTGGGCAAGGATCGTTTTATGGAGAAGATCCGGCGCATGCTGCTGCAGCGGAAGGAGAAGGATGCACAGGCGGAGCGCAGCCGCGCGCGCTTGGTGGCGCCGGCGGTGGCGGCGGTGGTGCGGGCAGTCGCGCAGGCCTATCGCACGACGGAGGCGGACATCATCAAGAAAGCGAGTCCGGCGCGCGCGGCGCGGCGGGCGGCGTTGTGGCTTGCGAGCACGACCTGTGTGGGGCGGACGAGCTTGAAGGAGATCGGCGCGCGGTTCGGGATCAGCACGAGCGCGGTGGTGCAGACGCGCAAGCGCATGGCAGCAGCGCAGCGGAGCGATGCGCGGCTGCGCCGGCATCTGCAGAAACTTGCCAAATTGTCAACAGTCAATGCATGACCCCACTCTGTCCGGTACGAGACGGATACGCCACTGATGGATCACAGTGTTATGAAAGATTCATACCGAAACAGTACTGCCACAAAAGGTGATGGGCCATGCGTAGATTTCTTCTGATCAACATGGCACTTGTGATAATTGCCATCTTGATCGTGCAGGTCTGGCAACTTCTCCAATTAACTACGTATTTGGCATATGTGCAACCACATATGTCATACAAGGAAATGACAGAGATTATTCCGCGATGTTATGGACGGATGTCGTTAGAGTCATGCACGAGAGTCATGCCGGGGTCTATCTATACAATTCCACATGCAGTGACTGTATTTGAAACTGACATTGCCGATCTATCTGTATTTTGTCCCCAAGTAATAACCTTTTACTTCGATCGGTGCACCAACATGGTTGCATACGACTACATGTCTAGTGGTGGTGCATGGACGCCGGAATGGGTTGTCACAAACTATGAGACGGCATCCGGTTGGCACCCGAATAGCATCCGTGGAGCACGAATGATTTCTTACTGTGATGGAGCATTAGAAATGCTGAATCTTAACCCCGTTGTGTTTCGTTATCTTGCACTTTTCCTCGGCCTTATTATGCTGCACACCATTGTGCCTGCGGTGCTGACATTTGGTATCTGCGTTATGTACAGACAGCAGAAAGCATATGGAATATTTTTTTTATCAATAGCAATGCTCACGCTTGCTTATGCTATTTCATGGTACACGCTGGCAGACATTGGGCTGCAAGCCGCTCTATACATTATTCTTTGCTGCCTAACCACATATTTGGTTGGCGATTTGGCGTTTAAGACAACAAAAGCGGCCCAGAGTAGGGTCATGCATTGACTGTTGATTCTGCTGAAAAACAACCCCGTTTTCAGAGCGTGGTGTGAAGCGCCGTGGCGCGTGCGGAACGGGCGTGTGGCGTGAAAGAGCCGCACAACGCGATAGAAGTCCTTATATTGTTACGTGGCCGCGGCGGCGACCGCCATTGTGCTGAAGAACCCCCTTGTTTTGTCGCCACCCTTTCCCGGCACGCTTGCCCAGGCCAGTAGTCGCAGCCAGCGCCGGATGTTGCAGGCCGCGCCGTGAAAGTAATTTGCCAGTTTCGTTTTGGCCAGGCCGCGATATCTCGTTCTTCGCATCCCATTGCGGGTCAGTTCGCTGATGGTGCCTTCAATGGCGTTGCGTTGGTGCATGCGTTCTTTGAACGCCGGCGTAAGCATTTCACGCCGGCGCGCCTGGATCAACGCATGCTGCACGCCGACGCACAGGACGCGCCGCTTCTGGTCGCTGGTCGTGCACTGGGCCTGACGTTCACACGTAGCGCACTGCCGGCCCCATTGAATGCGATAATAGCTGGTGTTCTGATAGGCGTCGTTGATCATGCCGAACTCCGTGCTGGTCTTGCCGGCCGGGCAGGTCGCCACGCGGCGCGCGGTGTCCACGTCAAAGGCCTCGGTCGGGTAGATGCCCTGGGCGCGTTGGGCCCAGAGTAGGGTCATGCATTGACAGTTGACAAATCGCACTCACGATGACATGCTCGTCGCATGGCACGACCCCTGCGCATAGAAGCGCCCGGCATGTGGTACCATGTGATCAACCGCGGCAATGAGCGCGGCGGCGTGGTTGTTGCCGGAAGCGCCGGGACTCATCGCAAATCCGGCTGCGACGCCAAGCCCGGTGCCGGTGATGTGGCATCAACGGCCCATGCTGAAGCGGGCGGGCATTTGCAGTCCGCTGACGGCCATGACGATCATTGTCGCAGTACGGCTGGGTTTGTTCCTCTTGCCGCAGGCACGGCGAACGCCGCAGAAATGAAAACCATCTGCCGCAGGCACCACAGCCTGTTTGACATGATGCGGCAAATTGTGCTACAATGTCTTACGATGAATACCATGACCATTAGAATCCAAGATGATCTGCGCACATCCTTGCAGGCGCTCAGCAGCGCGCAGAACAAGCCGGTCAGCGATATTGTGCGCGAATCGTTGCGCCGCTATGTCGCCCTGGAAAAGTTTCGCGCGTTACGCAAGCGCACGTTGCCGTTTGCGGAAGCACAAGGGATCATGACGGATGAGGATGTGTTCCGGATGCTCTCATGAGAGTGGTGTTGGATGCGTCGGTCATTGTTGCCGGCTTTGCCGCCCACGGTCTCTGCGAAGTTGTTTTCGAGGTATGCCTTGACAGCCATCACATGCTCATGAGCCAAGAGCTCATCGAGGAAGTGCGTACGGTCCTTCGTAAAAAACTGCACTTGCCGACAGAAACCATTGCTGCCATTGTTCAGTTTCTTCGCGACCGGTGCGAGCTTCTGATTCCGGATGCTGTGCCGCACACTGCCTGTCGTGACCCGCATGACCTGCATGTCCTTGGCTTGACATCAGCCGGGCATGCGGAGTGTCTTGTCACGGGCGACAAAGATTTATTGGTTCTGAAAGCGTTTCGCGAATGCCGCATTCTATCCCCGCGTGATTTCTGCGAGTTGCTGCGCAAGCAGTAGCCGCCGCGCCAGCATCGCGGCTCCCACCTTCACAGCAGCAGCACACGCCGCAGAGCGGCGTTACTACAGCCAGCATCGCGGCGCGGAGGAGGCGCCCACCTTCACAGCAGCAGCAGACGCCGCAGAGCGGCGTTACTACAGCCAGCATCGCCGCGCGGAGGAGGCGCCCACCTTCACAGCAGCAGCAGACGCCGCAGAGCGGCGTTACTACAGCCAGCATCGCCGCGCGGAGGCCGCGCCCACCTTCACAACAGCAGCACACGCCGCAGAGCGGCGTTACTACAGCCAGCATCGCCGCGCCCATACCGCCGTTGGCGGTACTAGCGGTAGAGGTGCGGCGCTACTCGTAGCGCAGGGCTTGGACGGGATCGAGCCGGGCCGCCAGCGCGGCCGGGAACAGCGACGCGATCAACGACAAGCCGATCGCACACACGGCGATGATCAACACATCGCCCGGCACAATCACCGCGGGAATCGCATCGAGATAGTAGACATTCGAGGGGAAGAAGGTGAAGCCGGTCTCGCGCTCGATGAACTTACTGATCGGATCAATGTTGAGCGCCAAGGTGATGCCGGTGATCAGGCCCAGGCCGACACCTATCAGTGAAATCAGCAGCCCTTGAATAGTGAAAATTGCGCCAATCGAGGTTTGGGTCGCGCCGACCGAGCGCAGAATGCCAATGTCCTTGGTCTTTTGCAGGACGACCATGACCAGCGTGCTGATAATGTTCAGCGACGCGACCAGGCTGATCAGCAGGAGAATAATGAACATCACGCGCTTTTCCATTTGGACGGCGCCGAACAGGGCAGGGTTCTGGTCCATCCAGGTGCGCACGCTGAAGTTCGGCCCGAGCAGTTCTTGGAGTTTCACTTTGACTGCCTGGGCATGTTCGACATTGTCGAGCCGAATGCGCACGGCGTGGACGCGCTCACCCAAGCTGTACAATTGCTGGCCGGCGGTCAGGGTGATGAAGCCATAATTCGCGTCATAGTCATAATTGCCGGTATGAAACAAGCCGGCAATCTGAAACTCCTTGTTCATCGGGACGTACGAATTGCCTTCGGGGGTGCGCATGCGCGCGGCCGAGGTCAACTGGATTTTGTCGCCGAGACGAAAGCCCATCTGTTTGGCGGCTTGGTCGCCCACCAAAATCTGATCGTCCTCGATCGCCAGCGTGCCGACCGTGACATAGCGTTGCAGCTCGGCCGTGTCATCGCGCAGGGCGACATCGGTGGCCAGAATAAAAAACGGGCGGACACGATTGTACTGGCCCAGCAGCAAGGGGCCGCTGACGACCGGCGTGGCGGATTGCACCTGGGGCAGCGTGCGGGCCGTGCCGGCCACCTGCTCCCAGTCCTGTAATGCCTCGCGCCCGGCGCCCATGACGCTGACATGCGCGTACATGCCGATGACGCGTTCTTTCAATTCGCGTTGAAAGCCGGTCATGACGGCCAGCACGACAATCATGGCGGCGACGCCGATCAGGACGCAGATAACCGAGATGATCGTGAAAAACGAGACGAAGCCCTTGTGGCTTTTGGAGCGCAGCAAGTAGCGCAGTGCGGTGGTCAGTTCATAGGGCATCAATTGCAAAACCAGTGGGATTCGTGTACAATAAACAAAGCGTCGCCGCACGCGCGGACAATTGGCGCACCCTATAGTATACTGCAAGCACTGGGAAAAATGCAACGAATCCTGTTGAAATCAAAATTGCACCGGGTGCACGTGACCCGCACGGCGCTCCATTATGTCGGCTCGATCGGCATTGACGAGGCCTTGTTGGAGGCCGCGAATCTGGTGCCGTACGAAAAGGTCGTCGTGGCCGACATTGACAATGGCGCGCGCTTTGAGACGTATGTCGTGCCGGAAGAGCGCGGTAGCGGTGCGGTCAACGTGCTGGGCGCGGCGGCGCGGTTGGTGCACGAGGGCGATCTGATCATTGTGATGGCCTTTGGCATGTTCGACGAGCGCGAAGTGGCGGCGCACAAGCCGGCGATTGTGTTTGTGGACGAGCGCAATCAGCGCGTGCAACCGCCGCGTTAGACCGAGCCGCGGCGATTTCACAAAGAGTAAATGAGTCAAAGCGCAACCTTTGGCCACAAGCGCCAATTCTTGTTGTTTGCAATCAACCAAAAGTGTCGTCTGCTCCTTCACTCTTTTACTCTTTGTTATTTTCTGCTGCTGTGTGCCGCTGCGCCTGCCACCTTCGCCTGGCGTTGTAAAGGCCTGCCACAATTCGAGCAAAGCCCAGATGCGGCGCTGGTGCGGCGTGTGATTGCGGCAACATTGCAATACGTGCAGATAGATAGATGCACGTGGGTGCTGCGGGTGGGTGTGCTGAGACCCCCACGGCCTTGCGCCGTGGGTGAATGAGATTGAGTGAAAAGGCGCGCCGGCGCTCTTTTCTCAATCTCTGCTTCCACCGAGGCAAGCTCGGTGGGGAGCAAGAACACATAGCAGCCGCCGGATCTGTGCAAAAGGTGCTTTTGCAGATTTCCGGCGATTTTGTTATACTACCATCCTTAAATGCAGAACTACTAACTGGACATGATGCGCGGCATGAAAAAGCGTCCGACATTGCAGAATATCATTCTTGCGCTGCAGGAATACTGGGGCGCGCAGGGATGCGTGCTGGCGTTGCCCTATGATGCCGAGGTCGGCGCGGGCACGTTTCATCCCTACACGTTTTTCGCGGCGTTAGGGCCGCAACCGTGGAAGGTCGCGTTTGTGCAACCGTCGCGCCGGCCGGCCGATGGCCGTTACGGTGACAATCCCAATCGCTTATACCAGCATCATCAATTTCAAGTGATTCTCAAGCCGGCGCCGGCGGATTCGCAGGAATTGTATTTTGCCAGTTTGCGCGCGATCGGGATTGACACGCGCCACCATGATGTGCGGCTCGAGGAAGACGATTGGGAGTCGCCGACGCTGGGCGCGACCGGGCTGGGCTGGCAAGTCTTGTGCGACGGCACGGAGATCACGCAGTTCACGTATTTTCAGCAAGTGGCGGGCATGGACTTGCAGCCGGTCTGCACCGAATTGACCTATGGCCTCGAACGCATTGCCGCATTTATCCAGGGCGTCAATCACGTGATGGATATTGAATGGGTTGAGGGCGTCACCTATCGCATGTTGAAAAAGCGCACCGAGTATGAATTAAGCGCCTATAGTTTTCATGGGGCGAGTATCGAGCGGCATTGGGAGTTTTTCCGCAAGGCGGAGGAGGAGAGCCGCGCGGCGCTGGAACAGAAACTGGTGTTGCCGGCCTATGAATGGCTGTTGAAATGCTCGCACTGGTTTAACATGCTGGATGCGCGCGGCGCGATCAGTGTCACGGAGCGCACCGGCTATATCACCAAGATCCGCGCCATGGCGTGTGCCTGCGCGCGGGCCTATGTCGACGATGGCCGCGGCTTCGGGTGGGTGGCATGACCATGACAAAACCATTTTTATTTGAAGTGGGTGTCGAAGAAATGCCGGCGGGCTATCTGGCCCCGTATGCCGAGCAGCTTGCCTCGCTGTTTGCGGATGAAATGAAGAAGGCCAACATCGCGGTGAAGGGCATCACGACCTTGTACACGCCGCGCCGGCTGGTGCTGCATTGCGCGCGCATGGCCGAGCAGCAACCGGTGACCGAGGAAGAAGTGAAAGGCCCGCCGTGTGACGTGGCGTTTGCCAACGGGCAGCCGACGCGGGCGGCGACGGCATTTGCGGAAAAGGCCGGCGTGACGCTCGACGTGCTCGAACGGCGCGACGTGGGCGGCAAGGAGTATTTGTTTGCGAACGTGACGCGCGGCGGTGCGCGCACGATCGAACTGCTGCCGGGCATCATGGCCGGCATCGTGCGGCGCTTGAAAGCGCCGAAGACGATGCGCTGGGCGGACGCGCCGACCGTCTTTGCGCGGCCGATCCGTTGGCTGGTGGCGGTGCTGGGCAAGGAATTGGTGCCGGTCGAGTTGGACGGGTTACGGGCGGGGATGCAGACGCGCGGCCATCGCTTCCTGGCGCCGCGACCGGTGCGGGTGACCTCCGCGTCGCTGACCACCTTGACGAAGAAATTGCGCAAAGCATATGTCGTGCTGGACGTGCGCGAGCGCGAACAGCAGATCCTGCAGCAGTTGGCGGCGCACGGCGCGCAGGACGAGAAGATTGACCGCGGACTGGTGCGGGTGTGCGCGAACTTGGTGGAGTGGCCGTCGGTCGTGCGCGGGTCGTTTGACCCGGCCCTGCTGGAGCTGCCCGAGGCGGTGCTGATTACCGCGCTGAAGAAGCACCAGAAGAGTTTTTGCGTGTATGACGAACAGGGCGCGCTGGCGGCCGGTTTTTTGTCGGTGGCCAACAATGACTTGGCGGACGAGCCGCGCATTCGCGCCGGCTATGAGCGCGTGATCACGGCCCGCCTGGCCGACGCGAAGTTTTTCTGGGATGAAGACCGGCAGACAACGCTGACGGCGCGGGTGGAACGGCTGCGTGCGGTCGTGTTTCAGGAAAAGCTGGGCACGTACTTTGACAAGACGCAGCGCGTGGCGGCGCTGGCGCGGGCACTGGCGGCGATGTGCGGGCGCGATGCCCTGGCCGACGCGGCGGCGCGCGCGGCATTTTTGTCGCGCGCGGATTTGACAACCGCGATGGTGTATGAATTTCCCGAGTTGCAAGGCGTGATGGGGCGCGTGTATGCCCGGGTGGTGGATGGCGAGCCGGCCGAAGTGGCCGACGCCATTGAGGAAATGTATCAGCCGCGTGGCGCGGACGATGCGTTGCCGGCCAGCGGCGTGGGCGCGCTGGTAAGCGTGGCCGACAAGCTTGACACGATCGTTGGTTGTTGCGCGGCGGGGCTGGGCCCGACCGGGTCGGCCGATCCGTATGCATTGCGGCGCCAGGCCTTGGGTGTGCTGCGCATTTTGGTCGCGCACGATCTGCGACTGACCTTGGGCGCGGCAGTTGGTGCCGCGCTGGCGCAGTATCCGGCAGCGGATGCGGCGGGCGTGGGCGCGCACGTGTTGCAGGTTTTGCGCGGACGCTTTGAAACGGTCTTAAAAGACGCCGGGGTGCGCTATGATATCAGCGCGGCGGTCCTGGCGTCGCCGGCGTGGGAAGCGGTGACGCAGACATATCACAAGGCGCAGGCGCTGATGACCTTGTTGCCGGCGGAAGAATTCCGCCAGGCGTGCACGGTGTTGGAGCGCTGCGAGAATATCACGCGCGCGGCCGAGTTCACACCCGGCGCGGTGGATCCGGCGGCTTTTGTGGACGCGCTCGAAACGCAGGTGTGGCAGGCCTGGACGCGCACGCGCGAACGGTTGCCGGCGGCGCTGCGGCACGACGATGTGCGCGGCGCAATCGGGCTGCTGGCGGCGGACGTGGCCGCGCCGCTGCACGCATATTTCGAGGGCGTGCGGGTCAATGTGGAGGATGCCGTGACGCGCACCAATCGGCTGCGCATGCTGCGCGCGATTCGGGATACCATTGTTGCGCAGTTTGCCGATCTGGGCGCGGTCGTGTTCGACCAAACACCCGGCGCGGCAGCGCGCGAACCGAGGAAATGATATACTATCACTTGGCATGACAATGTCTCTCTGTGCGCCTGTAGCTCAATTGGATAGAGCGTTGGCCTCCGAAGCCAAAGGTTGTGGGTTCAATTCCCGCCGGGCGTACCAGTATATATTTTGCAGCAACAGACTCATTCCAACAGGAGCCCGCAGATGAACGCAACAACCAATTACGCCGTTGTATTCAGAAAAGAGGTGACGCGCCTGGTGCGGCGTGAAGTACGCAAAGAATTGGCGCCCGTGGTGGCGGCCGTGCGCAAGCAACGCCAGCAGGTGACTATGCTCAAGCAGCAAGTGGCGGGGCTGCGCAAGCAGGCGAGCACGCCGGCCAGCGGTGCGGCGGTTCGGGTTGATGAAGCCATGCTGAGCAAGGCGCGGTTTTCGGGCGGATTGATCAAGAAACTGCGTTTGCGGCACAAACTGGCGCGCGCGAAATTTGCGGCACTGCTGGGCGTCTCGGCCTTGTCGGTCAAGTTTTGGGAAGACAACAAGGGCCGGCCGAAGGCGGAGAATCAGAAGCGGCTGATCGCCCTGCGTCAGCTCTCGACCCGCGCCCTGAAAAAATTGCTGGCCGAGAAGAAAACCATCGGCCAGGCCTAACCGCCGCCGCAGTACTGCGAGCACGGCACAGCGCGCGGGGGCCCACGCCCACGGTAATCGCGTGCGCCGCAGCGCCGCAGCATTGCGCACGACGGTGCCCCCTTATCACTGCACAACCCGGCGGCCCAGGCATATATGTCCTCCCCTGAATTAATTCTGCATGGCATCGGCACCTCCGAAGGTGTGGTTATTGCGCCGGCCTATCTGCACACCAGTGCCATGGATGCGGAGGGGCTGCAGCCGGTGCGCACGGTGGTTGCGGCGGGCGACGTTGCGCGCGAACTGGCCCGCTTGCAGGAGGCGCTGACAAAGACGCGCGCGGAGATTGCCGAAGCCCAGGAGCGCGTTGCCAGCAGCATCGGCCCGCGCCACGCGAAAATCTTTGATGCGCAGTTGCTCCTGCTGGAAGACACTGTTTTTCAGGAGAGAATTGCGCAACGGGTGCGCGACGACCACGAGAACGTCGAGGCCGCATTCATGGATGTCACCAACGCGCACGTGGCCGTTTTTGCGCGCCATGCCGACGAGTATTTTCGCGAGCGGATCGCCGATATCGAGGATCTGGCGCAGCGCGTGCTGCTGCACTTGGTCGGGGCCCAACGCCCGACCCTGACGACGTTGCAGGACAATGTCATTGTGGTGGCCCATGATTTGTCGCCGTCGGATGCGGCCGAGATGCATCGCGGGCACGTGCTCGGCATAGTGACAGAAGTGGGTGGCCCGACCTCGCACACCTCGATTATGGCGCGCGCCATGGAGATTCCGGCCGTGACCGGCGTGCCGGAGTGCACTCACGCCATTCGCGATGGCGATGTGCTGATTGTGGACGGCATCGAAGGCATCGTGGTGGTGCGGCCGAGCGCGGCACGGATGGCGACCTATGAACACGAACTCGAGCAGGCGCGCACGCGCCGCACCCAGTTGCTGCAATTGCGCGATCTGCCGACCGTCACCAACGACGGCCGCAGCATTGCCTTGATGGCCAATATCGAGACGCCCCAGGACGTGGATCACGCGCTCGAACAGGGCGCCGAAGGCATTGGCCTGTATCGCACCGAATTTTTCTACATGAACCGCGAGGGCTTGCCCAGCGAAGAGGAACAAGTCGAGGCGTATACCTATGTGGCGCAGCGTTGCGGCGCCAAGCCGGTCGTGATCCGCACCCTCGATCTGGGCGGCGACAAATTTGTCTCTTCAATCAAATTGCCGCGCGAGATGAACCCGTTCATGGGCTGGCGTGCGATCCGCTTCTGCCTCGAACGCACCGATATTTTCAAGACCCAATTGCGCGCGATCCTGCGCGCCAGTGCGCATGGCAATGTGCGCACCATGTTCCCGATGATCGCCACCGTCCATGAAGTGATGGAGGCCAAGAAGCTGATTGAGGAATGCAAACAAGAACTGCGGCAGGCGCACCTTGACTTCAATCCGCAGATGCCGGTCGGGGCGATGATTGAGATTCCCTCGGCCGTGCTGACCGCGGATTTGCTGGCCAACGAAGTTGATTTTTTCTCGATCGGCACCAACGACCTGATTCAGTACACCCTGGCGATTGACCGGATCAACGAGAAGACCGCGCGCATGTACGACCCGTTCAACCTGGCGGTGCTGCGGCTGATCAAGACGACGATTGACGCGGCCCACAATGAAATCTGCAAAGATGTTGCGGCGCAGGCGCGGCCGAACCCGGCCTGCCTGTTTGCCCATCGGCGGCGCACCAGAACAATCCCGGTGGCCGTGTGCGGCGAAGTGGCGGCCAATCCGATGTGCGTCTACATGCTGGTCGGTTTGGGCGTGGATGAATTGAGCACGGCCGCCACGTACATCCCGCAGAACCGCGAGCTGATCCGCACCATCAGTTGCGCCGATGCCGCCGCCACGGCCTGCCAAGCCCTGTTGCAGGACACCTCGCATGCCGTCCGCGCCATGATGCAAAAGAGTTTGCCCACCTTGGCATTCAGATCAACCCACGCATGACCGTCACCATGGTTGAGTTTCGCGACTATACGTTTCTCGAGATCGAGCCGCGCTGGCAACGCGCCTGGCAAATGCACGGCGTGTTTGCCGCCTGCGACAATGATCCAGCCCGCCGCAAAGCGTATGTGCTGGACATGTTTCCATATCCCTCCGGCGCCGGCCTGCATGTTGGACATCCCGAGGGCTACACCGCCACCGACATTTATTGCCGCTTTCTGCGCATGAACGGGTACAATGTGCTGCACCCGATGGGTTGGGACGCCTTTGGCCTGCCGGCCGAGCAATTCGCGATCGAGACCGGCACGCATCCGCGGGCCTGCACCGCGCGCAATATCGCGCGCTTTCGCCAACAGATTGAGGCGCTTGGCTTTTCCTATGACTGGCCGCGCGAAGTCGACACCACCGATCCGCAGTATTTCAAATGGACCCAGTGGATTTTTCTGCAACTGCTCAAGCGCGGCCTCGCGTACCAGGCGGATGTGCCCGTCAACTGGTGCCCGGCGCTGGGTACAGTGCTGGCCAATGAAGAAGTCATCAATGGCCGGTCGGAACGCGGCGATCATCCGGTCGTCAAAAAACCGATGCGTCAGTGGATGCTGAAGATCACGGCCTACGCCGAGCGTTTGCTGAATGACCTTGATCTGCTGGATTGGTCGGAGTCGTTGAAACTGATGCAGCGCAACTGGATTGGCCGGTCGGACGGCGCCACCGTGCGCTTTGCGTTGGCCGGCGCGCCGGGCGTCATCGAAGTATTTACGACCCGACCGGACACGCTCTTTGGCGCGACCTACATGGTGTTGGCGCCGGAACATGCCTTGGTGGATGTGCTCACCACGCCGGCCCAGCGCGCCGCTGTGGATGCATATCGCGCCCGGGCCGCGCGTAAATCCGACCTTGAGCGCACCGACCTGGCCAAAGACAAATCCGGGGTGGCCACCGGCGCGGATGCCATCAACCCGGTCAATCAGCAACGCATTCCGGTCTGGATTTCCGATTATGTTTTGGCCTCTTACGGCACCGGCGCGATCATGTGCGTGCCGGGCCACGACCAGCGCGACTGGGAATTTGCGCGCCTGTTCGGACTGCCGATGGTCGAAGTGATCAGCGGGGGCGATCTTCACAGCGCGGCTCATGAAGGCGACGGGTTGCTGGTCAATTCGGGCTTTTTGGACGGCCTGCCGGTGGCGGCGGCAAAACAACGCATGACCGCCTGGTTGGTCGAACATGCGCTTGGCGAAGCGACCGTCAACTACAAATTGCGCGATTGGCTCTTCTCGCGCCAGCGCTATTGGGGTGAGCCGATTCCGGTCGTGCATTGCCCGCAGTGCGGCACCGTGCCGGTGCCGGAAGACGCCTTGCCGGTGATCCTGCCGGAGGTCGAGCAGTATCAGCCGTCCGGAACGGGCGCGTCACCGCTGGCGCTGATCGAAGAATGGCTGCGCACGCCGTGCCCCGTGTGCGCCACGCCGGCGTGCCGGGAAACCAACACCATGCCGCAATGGGCCGGGTCGAGCTGGTACTATTTGCGCTACATCGATCCGCACAATGACACGCAGCTGGTCGCGCCCGACAAGGAACGGTACTGGATGCCGGTCGATGTGTATGTGGGCGGTGCGGAGCATGCCGTGCTGCATTTGCTGTATGCGCGCTTCTGGCATAAAGTCCTGTATGATCTGGGCGTGGTTTCGACACCCGAGCCGTTTATGAAACTGATCAACCAGGGCATGGTGCTGGGCGAGGACGGCGAGAAGATGAGCAAGTCGCGCGGCAACGTGGTAAACCCGGACGACATCGTACATTCGCATGGCGCGGACACGCTGCGCTTGTACGAGATGTTCATGGGACCGCTCGAAATGCCCAAGCCGTGGAACATGCACGGGGTCGAGGGGGTGCATCGCTTTCTGCAAAAAGTCTGGCGCCTGAGCCAGCGCACGTGCCTGGCGGACACGCAGCAATCCGTGGCGCTGCTGCGGCTGCGGCACAAGACGATCAAGAAGGTGACCGAAGACATTCAGCATTTTCGTTTTAATACGGCCATCAGCGCGATGATGATTTTCGTGAATGCGGCGCAGGACTGCGGCGTGACGCGCGCGGATCTCGAGGTCCTGGCGCTGCTGCTGTCGCCGTTTGCGCCGCATGTGGCCGAGGAGATCTGGCACGCCTTGCTGGGGCATGTCGCCTTTGCCTGCACGCAGCCATGGCCGACGTTTGACCCGGTACTGGTGCAGGATGAGACCATCGAAATGGTGCTGCAGATCAACGGCAAATTGCGCGCGCGCTTGCACATGCCGCGCGACTGCTCGCAGGAGGAGGTGCGCCGGGCTGCTCAGGCCGACAGTGCGCTTGACAAATGGCTCGCAGGCCGGACCATTGTGAAAGAAATCTTCGTGCCGAACAAGCTCATGAACTTCGTCGTCGCATGACCGAGTACGACCCAACAATACCTGCGCCGGGCGCGCAGCTTGAGCGGCCGTGCCGCACCGAGTTGCGCACCTTCACCTACGCGCCGCACTTGGCAGATGTTGACGATTTGCCCGGTCTGGCCGCCCGTTTCGCACGACCATGCACGACCAGCGGCTTAGTTGAACTGCAGCACTGGCTACGGCAGGGGCATCCACACAGGCGCTCTTCGCTGCAGCACGGGCTGTCCACCATATCATTGCACACGGGAGAGACTGCACCGCATGACTGAATCCATGGCATTCAAGGAACTTGACAAACTGACATTGCGCGCCGGCGGGCGCAAGCCCGACCAGCTGCGCGCGGTGACGATCACGCCGGACTACATTCCCAGCGCACTCGGCAGTGTGCTGATTGAATGCGGCCGCACGCGCGTTATTTGCGTCGCCTCGCTCGAACAAAAATTGCCGCGCTGGATGATGGACGAAAAGGCGCGCACCGGCTGGGTGACGGCCGAATATAGCCTGCTGCCGTATGCCGGTGGTGGCCGCAAAATGCGCGAGGCAACCGCCGGGAAAGTCACCGGGCGCACCCAGGAAATTCAACGACTGATTGGCCGCGCCCTGCGCGCCGCCGTCACCTTGAAGGATGTCGGCGACAACACCATCTGGATCGACTGCGATGTAATCGAGGCCGATGGCGGCACGCGCACGGCCGCCGTGACGGGCGGGTACCTGGCTCTGCACATAGCGCTGCAACGTCTGGTTAAGCAGCGCGTGCTGCGCAAATCGCCGTTGCTGCGGCGGGTTGCCGCCGTCTCCGTCGGCATGGTCGGTGAACGCGCCCTGCTTGATCTTGATTACAGTGAAGACAGCCGCGCCGCAGTTGACTTCAATGTGGTCATGACCGATGGTGGCGCGTTTGTGGAAATGCAGGGCACGGCCGAGGAGCAACCGTTTTCCCCCGCGCAGTTGGCAGCGATGCTGGAACTGGCGCAACAAGGATGCACGGAACTGTTCGGCATTCAGGACACGATTATTCGCGGGCTGGCCTGAACCGTATTTTATTTCGCCGCCAAAGAAACTAGCATGGACCGCTACGCAACCAAAAACGGTGAAGTGTATTGTGAGGATGTGCCCCTGCGCGCCCTGGCGCAAGAATACGGCACGCCGCTCTACGTCTACAGCGCGGGCACGCTGATGGATCATTTCCAGCGCCTGGATCGGGCGCTGGCGCCGGTTGCGCATACGATTTGTTATGCCGTCAAAGCCAACAGCAATCTGGCGGTGCTGCGCACGTTTGCCGAGCTGGGCGCGGGCTTTGACATTGTCTCGGCGGGCGAATTGCAGCGGGTGCTGAAAGCAGGTGGCGACCCGACCCGGATTGTCTTCGCCGGCGTCGGCAAGACGGCCGAGGAGATCGCCCTGGCGTTGCGCCACAACATCCTGTTCTTCACGATTGAGTCGGAAGAGGAGCTGTTGCGGATCAATGCCATTGCGGCCGCCCAGGAGACGGTCGCGCGGTTTTGCATCCGGGTCAATCCCGATGTGGATGCGCACACCCATCATTACATCACCACGGGTAAGAGTGAGAACAAGTTCGGTTTACCGTTTGCGGCGGCGCGCGCACTGTATCTGGCGGCGAAGAACATGAGCCACGCGCGCGCCGTCGGCGTGCAAATGCACATCGGCTCGCAGATCACCACCACCGCGCCCTTCGTCGCGGCAATCAGCTTGCTGGCCGCATTCGTCAACGAGTTGCGGGCGGCGGGCATTGCGCTCGAGTATGTGGACGTGGGCGGTGGGATGGGCATCATCTACCATGACGAAACGCCGCCGACCGCCGATGAATTCGCCGCGGCCGTCGTGCCCGTCCTGCGCAGCCTGCAGGCGCATGTGCTGTTCGAGCCGGGCCGTTTCATGGTGGGCAATGCCGGGGTGCTGGTCACGCAAGTGCAGTATCTTAAGACGACCGCGACCAAGCAGTTTGTGATTGTGGATGCCGGCATGAATGATTTGATCCGCCCGGCATTGTATGAGGCCTATCATGCAATCCTGCCGGCCGTGCCGCGCGCGGGCGCGCCGCAGGTGGTGGACGTGGTCGGGCCGATCTGTGAATCGGGCGATTTTCTGGGCTTGGCGCGCACGCTGCCGCCCCTCGAACCCGGTGATTATCTGGTCGTGCGCAGCGCCGGCGCGTATGGCTTCGCGATGTCTTCGAATTACAACACGCGCCCGCGCGCCGCCGAAGTGATGGTGCAGGGCGCCCAGGCGCGCGTCGTGCGCCGGCGTGAAACCATTGACGACCTGCTCGCCGCGGAACTGGGCTTGTGACGCGCATGCGGCGCCCAAACTACCAAAATGGTATACTTATGGTAACAATTGACCGTAACCCCATCAAGGAGCCGTCATGGCTGCCCTGCTGATCAAAGACCTGCCGCCGCCGCTGCACGCATCCTTGCGGCAGCGCGCCGAGCGCAACCACCGCAGTATGGCCAAGGAAGTGTTGACCATTCTCGAACAGGCCGTGACCGTGCCCTGCCCGCCCGTGCCGCCGCTCAAGCCGCAGAAGACGTTCATGTCGCGCAAACCGATTAGCGCCGCGCTGGTCATGCGCATCATCCGCAAGGGCCGCGAATGCTCGTTGTAGACGCGAACATCATCGTGTACCTCAAGTGCAACAATGAGCGTACCGCGGTCGCCCAGCGCGCCTATGCACGCGATCAATACTGGCTTGTGCCGGCGCTGTGGCGGCATGAGTTTCTCAACGCGTTGGTCTGCTTCTGCCAACGCGACATCTATACCGTGGATGAAGCGGCGGGCATTCTGCACGACGCGTTAGCGGGGTTTGCACCACAAGAGCGTCACGTCAATCATGATGCGGCGCTGCGCGTGGCGGTGCAACATCATATTTCGGGTTATGACGCCCAGTATCTTGCCTTGGCGCAGGAATTTGGTGTGCGCTTGCTGACCGAGAACAAGGAATTACTGCGCAAATTCCCTGCCGTCGCGATATCCTTGCATGCCTTCTGCAGCGGGACACCCCAAAGCCCATGACCCTGACATTCACCAAAATGCACGGCTGTGGCAACGATTTCGTGGTCATCAATGCCCTGGATGCGCTGCGCGCCTGGCAGCCCAGCGCGGCCCAGGCTGCCTTTCTGCTCGATCGCCATCGTGGCGTGGGCGGTGACCAGTTGCTGCTCTTATATCCTAGCAACACCGCGGCCGCGCGCATGGCCATTTACAACCATGACGGCAGCGCCGTGGAAATGTGCGGCAATGGCATTCGTTGTTGCGCGCGCTATCTCCATCAGCGCGGGATTGTACCCGACCTCACCATGACCATCGCGACGCCGGCCGGCCCGATCACGCCGACGATCGTCGGTGAGCAGGTGCGGGTCAACATGGGCGCGCCGCGCCTGCAGGCGGCAGAAATCCCCGTGCGCGGTTATGCTGGGCGCGTGATCGGCGTCGCACCGCCGGTGATCGAGCGTGGGTATGTCTTGCCACCGATGACCTGTGTTTCGATGGGCAATCCGCACGCCGTCTTTTTTGTGCCGGACGTGGCGGTGGTGCCGCTGGCGGAAGTCGGCGCAAAAGTCGAGACCCTGGCATTGTTCCCGCACCGGACCAACGTCGAGTTCGCCCAAATCCTGGATCGCACGCATGTCCGGATGCGCGTCTGGGAGCGCGGCGCGGGCATTACCCTGGCGTGCGGCACCGGCGCGTGTGGCACGGCGGTTGCCGGTATTTTGAATGAGATGTTGGACAGCCCGGTTGATATTGAGCTCGAGGGCGGCACTTTGACGATTGCCTGGCCGGACCAAAACGGCCCGGTCTGGATGACGGGCCCGGCCGTCGAAGTCTTCACGGGCACGATCGAGGTGCCTGGCCCATGACGACGCCCGCCCCGCTCTTGCGCGCCGCCGCGCTGGTCAAGCAGTACACCAGCGGCGCCGACACCTTGACGGTCCTGAACGGCGTGACCGGTGCGTTTGCGGCGCGGAGCATTGTCACGATTGTCGGCGCCTCCGGCGCCGGCAAGAGCACGTTGCTGCACATTTTGGCGGGGCTCGATCGCCCGAGCCGCGGCAGCGTGTTCTTTGAAGACCAGGATCTGTACAGCATGCCGGATCCGGCCCGCGCGCGCGTGCGCAACGCCGCCTTTGGCTTTGTCTTTCAGTTTTACCACTTGATGCCGGAGATGACCGCGCTTGAAAACGTCTTGCTGCCCTGCATGGTGGCGCGGCGGGTCTCGCGGGCCGCGCGCGCGCATGCGTGCGGGCTGCTGGATGCTGTCGGCCTGGCGGCGCGCGCGACCCATTATCCCAATCAGCTCTCCGGCGGCGAACAGCAGCGCGTTGCCATCGCCCGCGCGCTGATGAACAAGCCGCGCATCGTCTTTGCCGACGAACCGACCGGCAATCTGGACAAAGCCAACAGCGCAGCCGTTTTTCGCGTCTTGCTCGACGTCCAGCAGCAATTGCATTTTGCCTTGATCCTGGTCACGCACGACCCCGACCTGGCCGCCTGCGGCCACGTGCGCTGGCGCCTCGCCGACGGGGTCTTGCAGCCTGCCGCCGATGGCGTTCCTCACTCTCACTCCGAAACTCCATGACGATTTATCTCAACGGCAAGATGTGTTCGCGCGCGGAAGCCACCGTCTCCGTCTTTGATCACGGCCTGCTGTATGGCGATGGCGTCTTCGAAGGCATTCGCTTTTACAACGGGCGGGTCTTCAAGTGTGACGAACACTTGCAGCGCTTGCATGAATCCGCGCACAGCATCATGCTGCAATTGCCCTGCCCGCTGGCCGAGCTCAAAGCGGCCCTGCTCGACACGATTCGCCGTAATGAGCTGCGCGACGGCTATGTGCGCTTGATTGTTACCCGCGGCGAAGGCAATCTTGGCCTGAATCCGTTCACGTGCGCCACGCCCGGGTTGATTATCATTGCCGACCGGATCGCCCTTTATCCGCCGGCCCTGTATCAGCAAGGCATGGCAATTGTCACGGTGGCTACCCAGCGCACTGGCGCGGAAGCCCTGCCTGCGCGGGTGAAGTCGCTCAATTATCTCAATAATATTCTGGCCAAAATCGAGGCGCTCAACGCAGGCTGCGAGGAAGCCGTGATGTTGAATCGGTTTGGCTCTGTGGCCGAATGCACCGGTGATAATATTTTTATTGTCAAACACGGCGTGCTGCTGACGCCGCCCGTCAGCATGGGCGCCCTGCAGGGCATCACGCGCGACACGGTGCTCGAACTGGCCCGTCAGCGCGGGTATCCGGTCCGCGAAGACACGCTGACCCGCCATGACTTGTATTGCGCCGACGAGTGCTTTCTGACCGGCACGGCCGCGGAAGTCATTCCGGTCACGAAAATTGATGGGCGCGTGATTGGCAGCGGCGCGCCCGGTCCAGTCATGCAGCAAGTGCGTGAGGATTTTCTGCAACTGACCCAAACCACCGGCACGCCGATCTATGCGTAACCTGGGCCAATGACCACCATGCGCTGCTCCCTCTGCAAGAAAAAGGACGCGACCATCCATTACACGGAAGTGGTCGACAACGCCCTGCAGAAAATCCATCTGTGCGAAGCCTGCGCGCGTGAAAAAGGCATTAACATCGCGCTGCCCTTCTCGTTCAGCGATATCATGAGCGCCTTGACCCAAGGACTGCAGTCGCTGCAAGCCGGCGGCGAGGAAGAGCCCGATGCGCTGGCCTTGGCCTGCCCTTTGTGCGGGTTGACCCTCAAGCAATTCGTCAAGCAGGGCCGACTTGGCTGCCAGCAGTGCTATGCGGTGTTTGACCGCGCCCTGCGCGACATTGTGCGCTCGGTGCAGAAGGCGCCGCAGCATGTCGGGAAACAACCGGCTCACGCGCACAATGGCCAACCCGTCCCGCTGCGCATTGCGGAATTGGAGCAGGCCCTGGCCCAAGCCGTGGCGCAAGAACGCTATGAAGACTGCGCCCCGCTGCGTGATGAACTGCGCCGGCTCAGAACAAGTGCGGAGACCGCGCCATGATTGCCGCGTTGGTCGCCCACAAGCCGGCCTGGCTGCTCGCGCGCAGTGATGCGCCGATGATTGCCGTCAGCTCACGGGTGCGCGTGGCGCGCAACTTGGCCGCGCTGCCGTTCCCGTGGCGTGCCACGGTCAAGCAACGCGAGCAGGTCATTGAACAAGTGCAGGCGGCCGCGCGCGCCGTGCCGGAACTGGCCGACGCCCACCTGCTGATGCTGCAAGCCTTGTCCGGGATTGACCGCCAGTTCCTGGTTGAGCGGCATCTCGCCAGCCCTGAATTTGCCGCCCAGGACGGCCCGGCCGCGCTGCTGGTGACGCCCGATCAAACCTTCGCGTTGATGATCATCGAGGAGGATCATTTGCGCCTGCAAGCCCTCGCGCCCGGCTTGGCCTTGACACAAACTTGGGACATCTTGGATCGCCTCGATAGCGCCCTTGAACAGCACCTTGCCTACGCGTTTTCCGCGCGCTATGGCTACTTGACCGCCTGCCCCACCAATGTCGGCACCGGCCTGCGCGCCTCGGTGATGGTGCATGTGCCGGCCCTGGTGCAGCAGCACAAGATCGGCGCTGTTATCTCCGCCGTCGGCAAAGTGGGCATCGCCGTGCGCGGCCTGTATGGCGAGCAAAGTGAGGCCCGCGGCAACCTTTTCCAGATCTCGAATCAAATCACGCTCGGCCGCGCCGAAGGTGACATCATCCAGCAACTGACGCACTTAATCAGCCGTGTCATCGAGCATGAAACCAAGCTGCGCGATGCCCTCGAGAAAAATGAGCCGCACCAAGTGCGCAATGCCGTCGGGCGCGCCTACGGCACGTTGCGCTATGCCGAAATCCTGAAAAGCGACGAGGCAACGGACCTGCTCTCCACCTTGCTGATGGGCATTGATCTGCATGTCTTCGAGACGGTGGAGCGCAACTGCATTGCGGAGTTATTGATTGACATCCAACCCGCCCACCTGCAAAAATTGTACGGGCGGGAGCTTTCACCGGAGCAACGCGACCTGATGCGCGCCACGCTCGTGCGCGAACGCCTGCAACAGCATGCCTGACCAACCCAAACAGACCATTGTCATTGCCACCCGCAACCAGGGCAAGGTGCGCGAAATGCGCGCCCTGTTCCGCCAGCACCTGCCGCGCGTGAAAGACGTCACTTTGGCCGGGCTGATGGAGTTCCCGACCGCGCCGGTGATCGAGGAAACCGGCAGCACATTTCATGAAAATGCGCGCTGCAAGGCCCTGGCCGGCGCAGCCCACACCGGCGGCCTGACGATCGGTGATGATTCCGGCCTTGAAGTGGATGCCTTGCGCGGCGGGCCGGGCGTGCACTCCGCGCGTTATGCCGGCCCGCACGCGCGCGATGCCGAAAATAATCAAAAACTGCTGGCTGCCTTGCGCGACGTCCCGCCCGACCAGCGCAGCGCGCGCTTTGTGTGTGTCATCGCCGTTGCCCTGCCCGACAACGTCCTCGGCCTGTTCGAAGGCGTCTGTCACGGCGTGATCGGCAGCGAGCCGCGCGGCACGAATGGCTTTGGCTATGATCCGCTCTTCGTCAAGACCGACTACGGCAAGACCTTCGCGGAATTGTCCAGCAGTGTCAAAAACCGCATGTCCCACCGCGCACTCGCCTTCGAAAAGGCGGCCGTGATCGTGGAACGTTATCTGGAATGTATGCGCGCTACGGCCGCGGCTGGGCGCGCGTAACCTTTACCATGCTTTCTCCATGAGTGATACGACTCGCCAGCGCGTGATCAACCGCATTATCAAGAAAGGCCTTGCCCTTGGCAAAGCCAAGAGCTTCCTCACCTGGGAGGAGTTCAACGACCTTCTGCCCGACAATATTCCGGTGGATGACTTGGAGCTGTTTCAAACGGCGGTCCAGCACGGCCTCAAGAAAAAGCACATTGACATTCGCGACGAGGAAGTCGAAGAAGAAGCCATCAGTGAGGATGATGAGGAAATCCAGGATGAGATGCTCGACGAAGAGCTGAAACAGCTCCAGATGAGCGAGCATATTGACGACCCGGTCAAAATCTATTTGAAGCAAATGGGCCGCGTGCCGCTGCTGACCCGCGCCCAGGAAGTCGAGATTTCCAAGGAAATTGAGAAGGCAGAAAAACATATTCGCTTGTATGTCTTTCGCTTCGGCAACATCGCCAAGGAATCGCTCGACCTATGTGAGAAATTGCTCCTGGCCACTGAACGGTTTGACCATATTGTCTCCGAGGATGCGCGCCGCAAGCTGCTCAGTCGCGATCATTACATTCAATACATGCGACCGCTGCGCCGCCAGATTCGCGATGCCGACCGCCATTTGCGGCAGCTCTACGCCAAGAGCCAGCGCAGCACCATGAACGCCCGCGCGCGCCAGAAACTCGCCAAGGAAATCGGGCGCGGCCATGAGCACCTGACCGAATTGCTCAAACAATTGTTTTTCAAGCAATCGGTCATCGAGGAATTCGCGGAAACCTGTATCAAACTCCACAGCGAAACGCACGAGAGCTTGCGCAACCTGCAAGATCTGCAGACCTCCGGTCGGGGCGGTATTTCCAAACGCGTCGCCCAGGAAACCCTCAAGCTCAAAGGCCATGAACGCCTGTGCCGCCTGCCGGCCCGGGAAATCGAGCACAACGTGCGGCATCTCAACAGTTGGATTGTCAGTTCCAAGGCCGAAAAAAGCAAAATGGTCGAAGCCAATCTGCGCTTGGTCGTCAGCATTGCCAAAAAGTACATCAATCACGGCATGGATTTTCTGGACCTGATCCAGGAAGGCAACGCCGGCTTGATGAAAGCCGTCGACAAATTCGAGTACCGCCGCGGCTTCAAGTTCTCAACCTATGCCACGTGGTGGATTCGCCAATCCATCACGCGCGCCATCGCCGATCATGCCCGCACCATTCGCATTCCCGTCCACATGATCGAGACGATCAACAAAATGCGCCGGTCATCCAAGAAGCTGGTGCAGAAAACCGGGATGGAGCCCTCGCCCGAGGATATCGCCGAGGATATCGAAACCACGGTTGATAAAATCCACGGGATTCTCAAAATCGCCCAGCAGCCGATCTCGCTGCAAACGCCCGTCGGCGACGGCAACGACAGCACCTTCGGTGATTTCATCGAGGACAAGGCGGCCGAGAACCCGCTCAGCACGGCCAACTATTCCCTGCTGCGGGATCAGATCAACATGGTGCTCGACACGCTCAGCCCGCGCGAGCGCAAAGTCATCATGTTGCGCTTCGGCATCAAGTATGGCCCGCCCAAGACCCTCGAGGAAGTCGGCAAAGTCTTCAATGTGACGCGTGAGCGCGTGCGCCAGATTGAATCCAAGGCGCTCAAGAAATTGCGCCAGCCGCTGCGCAGCAAACATATCGAGCATTTCTTCCACGAACTCGACTGACGCGCAGGCGGGGCGGTGCACCAGTGCATGGTACACCGCCCGCCCCGCGCTGAAGAACTGCGCTGGGCAAACGGCAGGAAATGTTAATTGTGAATGCCTGACACGAATGACGTATGAGTACTTCGGTTGCTCAACCATCCCCGCATGGGCACAAGCAACATTTGTCCATGTTAGGCGCCAAATGCACTTTGGACTCATCAAGAGCATTTATAGACAGAAAGAAATTCTGGCAATTGCTTGTCAAAGAGCATCCGAATTATGATAAGTATCGTTGGTTCACGGGCACCCTTATTGATAATGCCGAGTATGCATACTACCAAACAGAAGGACACATATCATTAGCGACCATCGTGTCTATTACTAGAAATGCCCTCGGATTCATTCGTGCAAAATATCCTCTAGTAATGTTTCCTGACCTAATGTGTGGCTGGAAAGGCACAGTCCGTCGCAACTCTTCTCTGCCTCTATGTATTCATTCGATACATGACATAAACGACACGCTTGAGAGGCACGTTTATTTTCGTTCTAAGGATGGAATTGAGAATTACTATATCACAGATTCCAATCTGAAGTGGTTCATCATTATTGATCATGAAGGTTTGTGGTCCTTCAGTGCCCCCTGGCATATGGGATGCAAATTAGAGATTGGATGGAAGAAAGTCATATGCTCAGATGCATCTCTTAAGCTCTGTCAACCAACACGCATTACGAGCACTGTGGAATTCAAGAGAGCGATGGCATTGAATAAGCTGCGGTAGAGCGGTAGAGTAGGGTCAGAAATTATGGTGGCAGCATTGTCACTGCTGGCGATGGACGTACAGGGCCCGGCTGCCGGTCTCTTTGCGGTACAATTCGAGCGCGTCGGGAATGCTGCAGACATGGCGGGTGATGCCGCGCTCCTGCAATAGCGCGTCGGCCTTGGTCGAGAACGTCAGGTGTTCGGGCTTGTCCGTGCCGACAATGAGTGTCTGTGGCGCGCCTTTATCGCAGAGTTTGGCGAGCGCCTTGGTGCGCACCACGGCAAAGCCATCGTCATTCAGCGCCAGCGTGAAATCTGGTTTCTTGACCCGCCCGTCGGCGCGAATCATGACATCGCCGTCATACGTGACCCCGTCAATCCTCACGCCGCGGGCATCGCACATGATATGCGGGGTGGCCAGACCATGCAGCGTGTGCTCCGCCGGCATACCCACCTGATGTTCGAGCTGGCTGCGAATCAACGCGGCCGCGCCGATCGCCACGGCGTCATCACCCAGTTGCGAGACGGCAATGACGGTGTTCTCGATGCTGCCGGGCATCGAGTGCAGGCCGAGCACTTGTTCGACAATCGGCACAATAAACTCGCCGCAAGCCTCGATCACGCCACCACCCAACACAATCATTTCGGGATCCAGCAAATGGCGCACGGTCAGACAGGCATAGCCCAGCATCTCGGACGCACGCCGCAGGATGCCGGTCACCACTTCGTCCTCCTGCTTCAGCGCGCGGCGCAGCACACTGCTCTTGATCACGCTCAAGTCGCCATTGGTCAGCTTGGTGACCACACTTTTGCGCCCGTTCTGGATCGCCGCGCGAATGTCACGCTCAATCGCCGAGCGACTCGCCAGCGCCTCAAGACAACCACGATTGCCGCAGCCGCATTCCGGCCCGCCAATCTGCATGGTGATATGCCCGATCTCGCCGCCCGCGTTGCGAAAGCCCGTCACCAGTTGGCGATGCACGACAATGCCCGCGCCGATGCCGGTGCCGACAAAAATGCCCACCACGCTGTCCACGTCGCGCGCCGCGCCCAGCCAGGCTTCGCCCAGCGTGCCCAGATTCACGTCGTTGCCGATCAGCACGGGAATTTTCAGCCGCTTTTGCAGAGCCGGCCCGATCGTCAACCCCGACAGCGTCATGTTCGGGGTCACAATCACTTTGCCTTCATCCGGCGCGACCACGCCGGGAATGGCCAGGCCGATGCCGCGCACCTGGGTCTGATCCACGCCCGCCTCGGTCATCAAGACCGAGATGATATCGCCGATGGCGGCAAGGACATGTTCACCCTTGGCTTTGCGCGGCGTGGGCATGCGCTTGCGTGCCGTCACGGCGCCGGCCTGGGTCACCAGGGCCGCGAGGATCTTCGTGCCGCCGACATCCACGCCGATATACAAATCTTTTTTTCGCAACATCTTCATGGTCGCTCCGTGTGTTCCTTGTGAGGAAATTCTTTCGCGGCGAAAGAATGTGAACGTTAGCCCTTCATGCCGGTCAGCGTCACGCCCTGAATGAAATACTTCTGCGCGAAGAAAAATATCACGACGACCGGCACGGTCATCATCAACGAGCTGGCCATCATCATGCCGAAATTGCCGCCGGCATCAACATTCAGCGCAAACAAGCCGAGTGACAACGGATACAAGCGATGATCGTTCAACATGATCAGCGGCCCCATGAAATCGTTCCACACACCCATGAAGGTAAAAATCGCAATCGCCGCCATGGTGGGTTTGATCAAGGGCAGGACGACATACCAGTAAATGCGCAGAAAGCCGCAGCCGTCAATGCGCGCGGCGTCTTCAAGATCATTCGGAATGCTTTTCATAAATTGGCGCAACAGAAAAATGTAGAAGGCGTTGCCAAACCAGGAAAACACCCACAATGACTGCAACGTGTTGTACCAGCCCAGCGACTTGATAATTAGAAAGCCGGGGATCATCGTCACCTGGCCGGGAATCATCAAGGTGGCCAGCAAGGCCATGAAGCAGACGTCGCGCCCAGGCCAGCGCAGGCGCGCAAAGGCATAGGCCACGAAGGTCGAGGAAAACAAGGTGCCGATGATATTCAAGACCACCAGAAACACACTGGTGCCGACGTAGCGCCAGAACGGAATATATTTGAACGCACTGCGGTAGTTGCGGCATAGTTTCCCAACCCAGGCCTGCAGCAGCGAACTGCGCCGCAAGGTTAGCGTGACCCGCACGCGGGTTGGGCCCAAATCATACTGGGCGCCGCGGCCAGTGTAAGCGCAGCAAATCCAACGCTTGATTTTGATCTCGTGATCCTGCGCGCTGGGACGCTGCCAGATTGCCATGCTCCAGAGCGTGTCGAACAAATACAACGGTTCAACTGATTCGATCCGCAGGCCGCCGCCCTCGACGCACGCCTGCAGGCGATGCCAACTGTCATCCGGCCGAAAGCCAAGGCAATATTGAAACAAATTGCTGGCCGGAAACGGCACGTCGAACTCGGCCTGCACCATCACGCGGTTCGTGTGCGTAAAATTATAGCCAACGTCCAGCCAGACCTGCCCGTCGTCAGCGTGCGGCATGAGCCAGGCCGTGGCGGTGTCCAACGAATGCCAGCAACTCGTGGCCGCCGCGCCTTCGCTGAGATTGTGAATTTCCATGGCAACATCGCGCACGCGGCTGAAGCGCAAGGACAGCCGCCGGTAGCGCTCGTCGAACGCGCCAGCCAATTCGCGCGGGACGGTCACACGCCGGACAATGCCGGCCACGCGCGTGGCGGGATTGGTCCACTGCGCCGGCGGCGTGGTCGCCAGCACGCGCTGCCACAGAGCGGCCACCATGGCGTCATGGATGGCCGGAATGCCGGTCGCCACGCGCGGCGCGAGATAGGCTGTCACCACGCGCGCAAGCTGACTGGTCACCGGATCCTGCCAGCGGGCAATGGCCGCCGCCGGCACGTCCTCCGGCCAGGGCGCGGCATGGTCTAGCGGGCGCGCCACATACGGCGACCGTTGCGCCGGCCAGGGCGTCAGCGGCAGCAAGCGCATGTGCTCGGCAAACAACTCGCGATCCACTTTTGCGCTGGTCATCATCATCCAGAAAAACGGAAACGAAAACATCACCGCACAGGCAATCAGCACGCTGTGCTGCGCGATCGTGATCCAAAACCGGCGCAGCCAGCCGCTCGTCAGCACCGGCTTATTCCGCTTCATAATGAACCCACCGCTTTGACAACGCCAGTTGCCCAATCGTCAGCACCAGTACCAGCGCAAACAAGACCCACGCCATGGCCGATGCCTGGCCCATTTGCAAATAGCGGAAGGCGCTGTTAAAGAGATGATACGCGTAGAACAAGGTCGCATTCACCGGCCCGCCCTGGGTCATGATGTAGGCCTGCGAGAAAATCTGAAACGTGCCAATCAAGCCCATCACCAAATTGAAAAATATGTAGGGGCTCATCATCGGCATGGTAATATAGTAAAAGCGCTGCCAGGTACTGGCGCCATCCACTTCCGCGGCCTCGTACAAATGGGACGGAATGCCTTTCAAGCCGGCCAGCCAGATGATCATGCCGCTGCCGGCACCCCACAAGCCCATCAGGATGATGGCCGGCTTGCTCCATTGCACATCCTGCAGCCAGGCCGGGCCATGAATACCGAACCAGCCCAAGGCTGCGTTGAGCAGGCCATTCGAGGGGTTAAACACCCAGATCCACAAGATCGCCGAGGCGACCGCCGGCACAATCGCCGGCAGATAAAACAAGGTGCGATAGAGCGCCATGCCCTTCAAGCGCTGATTCAGCAACAACGCCAGACCCATGCTGGCGCTCATGCCGACCGGAATGCCGATCACCATGTAGAGCGTATTCCACAATGATTTCCAGAAGAGCGGATCCTCGGTAAAGATCCAGCGATAATTATCCAGGCCAATGAAACGGGCCGGGCTCAGCACGTCATACTGGCAGAAGCTCATGATGATCGAAAAGAGAATCGGCCCGCCGGTGAACGCCACAAAGCCCAGCAGCCACGGCCCGGCGCAGATCACGCCGGCATACCACTGCTTGCGGAAATAGCCGCGGTCGCCCATCGTGCGCGCCTGCCAGATCATGATCGCCAGCAGGGCCGCTACGATCAGCGTCGCATAGCTAAGGATCAACGCCCGCCATGAGACCACCGGCCCGCGCACGGGCGCATAATAGCGGTCAAGTTCTTTTTGGACAATGCGCGTGGCGACCGTCAGCGCATCGGCGGCGGTCGGATCTTTGTGATAAATGGCGTTTTCAAACGCGGCGACATGTTGATTCCACAACAACTGTCCGACCGGCGTGACCGGCCGATAGCGCGAGTCCGGCAGCATATCCATCGCCAGCTTGTACGCCGACGCCAGCGCCGCACTCACATTCGGATGATTGCTCACATAGGTGGTGTAGATATACTCGTTCAGCGGCATGCTGCACGTCAGGCGCGGCACGAACGGCCGGCCTTGGCTGGCGCTGTTTTCGGCTTGCTCGCTGTAAAACAGTTTGTTGGCATCCAGCGAGAGCAGCCAGCGCATCATCCGCCAGGCGCCCTCCTTGTTGCGCGCACCGGCGGGCATGGCGTAACACCAGCCGCCCAGCCAGGTGATCGGACGCTGGCCGGCGGCCCAGCGCGCGGCCGGCAGCGGCGCAGGCGCGGTGCCGAAATTCATGGCGGGCCGGTAGGTCGCGATCGTCGGCAGAAACCAGTCGCCGTCTATTTTCATCACTAACTTGCCGGTCAGAAACGGATCCAGATCGTTGCCTTGGAAGGTTGATTGAAACGCGTACACGTCGCGCGCGCCGCCCAGCCGGTCGTAGACCCGGGTCATGTACGCGAGTGCGTCCACGGCGGCGGCGTTGTTCAACGTGCAGGTGCGGCCATTGGCGCTCATGAACTCCGCACCGTTTTGCCAGGCGTATAAATAGAGCCAACTGTTGCCGGTATTGGGCGCAAAACCAAGGCGGGTGATGTTGCCGCGCGTATCCCGCGTGGTGAGCTTGAGTGCGTACGCTTCAAGCTCTTCCCAGGTGCGCGGCGGCTGCGCGTCGCCGTGCTTGTCCACCAAGCCCTCGCGGATCAAGACGTCTTTGTTGTAAAATAAAATCCGGTCATCGGCGTTACAGGGAATGCCGTAGACCTGGCCGTCGTACGTCACTTCCGCCATGGCGGGCGCAATAATGCTGTTGGTGTCGATCCGGTCGGCAATGGTCGTGTTGGTCGCGTCCTGCGCCAAGTATTGATTGAGACTGGAAAAGGCGCCGCGCGCCGCCCATTCACTGACGGCAAAGCGGTCAAACATGATGATATCCGGCGGCATGCCGCCGGCGACACTGCACAGGAAGCGCTGCGGGTCGGCCGTCATGTCGCGCGCCGCCGTCTGGCCTATCACCACGCGATACTGCGGATAGCGCTGCTCAAAGCGCTTCAGCACCGGCTCCATGTCCAGAAACACCGTGCCAGGCGCCCACAGCACCAGCTCACGGACATGCGCCGGCGGCTGCAGCGAACGGGCTGGATACAGCCACACCAGCAGCACGGCGGCAAGGACTACGCCTGCGATGATTTTCCAAGTATCCATAGATTCAATAACGGTTGCGCTCAGTCGCGCTGTCATTGTAGCATTTTAAGGCATTTCCGTTTGGTCTTCAGCTACCGGCTAGCGAATACGGTTAGGTCACTCTGCCACGGAAGTGGATGGAGGCTCCGCCTCCATTGGATTTGCGCGCCACGAGAATGCCTCTGCAATCAACAAAAATAGCATCCGGGGGAATAATTGTGAAAATACTCAAATGCCCATCTAAAGTGCCTGTTTTGCTGTGCAAAACGGCATTCTAAGGCCGAGCCAAGCTCATTATCGTCATGTAAATGTTTGCTGCGCGGTCGGTTGTTCAGGTCCGACCCGAATGGCTGACGAAATGAATGGCGCCGAATGGCAGAATGGCATACCCTTGCTCGGGTTATGCCCGAATGGCCTGCCGGATAGACCCTATGCGGGCCGCTCAGTATCTTGCCGCCATCAGGCGTGCATGATCACTGCTGAGGTTCCTCAACGACGTCAATGTCGTTTGTGACAAATGGCATCCTCATATCGTGCTTGATATGGGCGATCACTTCTGACAGATTGACGGGTGTGCCATTCAACGTAGTCAATTGCGCGGCACCGTTGGTGGCAGTTTGATGAAGGCCAGCAAGGTAGTTGTCGTATGTCAACAGCAAGTTCTCCGCCGCGAAGTGGGCGGCGCGGTTTGTTCCGTCAAATGCTTCGATCATCAAGGTGTATCCTGCGGGCACGCCGTTATAGAGTAGCGTGTTGGCCGCTCTAATGCGCTCTTCAAGCGGCGCCTGCGTGCCCTCAACGATGCTCTGTAAAATGGCAATGCCGCCAGGGATGTCAAATGTGGTTTCAATAAGCATCCTGCCGCATGTTCTCAGCAGCTCCGTGTTAGACCCAGACTGAGCCGCGCACGCGTGAATGACCCGCGTCACCGCGCTGCTATCGGCGGGTGTCACAAGATAGGGCAAGAGTTGCAGGTCGCAGATCTTTGCCAGATCAACGGACTCTTGCGCCACATAGTCTGCATTGCGCAAATAGGGGCAGGCTTCTCGCGTGTGTTCCACAACATACAAGACGTTGGAAACCAGAGGCGCAAGCCCTCTTGTTAGGTGAAAGCGATTGGTCATTTGCCCGACTTCGTAGCTTATCTTCTTGGGTATGGTACCGGCGCTCAGTGTTACGCTATATGTAACAAGGCCAATGATAGCAGCACTGCATAGTTGCCGTAATGCGTACTTGGTTGGTGTGTTCATACATGCTCCCTGTGATGAGCTGGTTACTGGATTCTTATACTACTTGACAAGTTCATGTAATGGGGCCTGCAGTGCCTATGTGCGCGCGTTTCATGCCCGTCTCCCTCATGATAATCACTGAAGGTGCAGTCAATGCGCTCTTGCAGCACTTGTTTGAGTGTTGGCTCGTTATCGTTCAGTACGGTGTTCGGATCTAGCTTGTCAAGAGTCACGACTACAAAACGGTCGTTTCGTATTTCGTTACGCGCTGTGTCAATTGAGGCATCAACTCTCGAATACCAGTCACTAATGTGATAGTCTTCGTGCGCGGAAGTAATCCACTCACACCAATACCAATGTCTCCTTGTGCGCCCGTAGCTGTCAGGATAAAAATCTATCTTTGCTTCTGTACGTCTCGCGATATAGCCAACAAGGATGGGCGGCATAGATGATTCTGGAAAATCCGGCCAAGGGTAGTCAGAAGGGATATCTCTCCGGCCACAAGAGTCAACATTCCAATAGGAATCCAAACAAAAGCCGGCCAGATGGAACCGCCACTTGCCTTGGTCGAAATAGATGTAGAATTCTACGTCTCCAGGGACGGTTCCGATCCATGCCATGCCCGTATTACCTTCAGTACTGCGATTTGGATCGCGTTCCCGAGAAAATTCACCTACTAAAGGCCCATTGTCCTGCCATTCCTTGGCAGGAAAGATGTAGATTTTGGAGTTGAACACGCGCAGGTCTGGAGCTGGTTCGGCATAGAATTCCACAGCAGATGCTAGTGTCGATCTATCAAAGTTTCCGACGCGTCCATCGGGGGTGGCAGACTGCCCCCCAGACCAAGTCACGAACCCGGCGGGCAATAAGGCATCTTCTGGATCCGTGCATAAGGACACCACGACAGGTGAAGCAGAACGTGCAGTTCCCCAAATCTGTATGTCATCTTGAATCGAAGCAATGTAGCTTGCCCCCTGCACACTTTGCAGACCAATGGTCACAACATAGAGATCGTTAAGAGCGGTGTAGTCAGTGCCGGAACCTTTGGCGCGGGCCTGGAAGCCATACTTGCCGATTGCTTCAGACTTGCTCAGGGTTGTCTGCAGCTCGTTGCCATCCACGGACGCCCAGCTCGCCTGGTTAACCTTGCGTTGCCATTCAAGGAGGCCACCGGACGGCGTGTTGGCCGGGGCACTTGGGTCCAGTTGCGCGGTCAGCGTCATGTCCTGTTCACCATTCTTGAGGATGGCGGTTGTATTGGCGGTTACTTGCTTGACGCTAAACACGGTCAGGACTGCTTTCTTGGTTACATTGTCTTGCGTTTGTGTGTCCGTCACGGTGCAGCTCTTCTCGACTTTGCCGCTGGCAGGCGCGGTGAGCGTTAATGAGGCCGTTGTCTCACCGCTGGCCCACTTGTAAGTGAAGCTGCCACTGCCGCCGGAGGCAGCGACCGACAGGGTACAATTCTCTTCGCCCGGATAGGCCACATAATTCGCCGGTGTGACGCTGAACGCATCGTTGGCGCGCACACTTGGCGCCAGCATAATTACTAGTATAGCACATTTGAAGAAGACTCGCACAGGGATGCAGAGCGTTTTCATGGCTGGCTGGGTTTGCGGTTGAAAAGGCGGCGCAGACTGAAGCCGGAGGGCAGCGCGCGTTCTTTGCGCGGGAAAAGATTGTTGTTCAGCACGCGATTGGTGGCAATGGCGAGCGGCAGCTCGTCTTGGCGTGGCCAATCATGCATGAGGGCGTCTAAGAAAAGTACGTCGTCGGGTGTGGCGCGGGCGTTCGCAAGACCGGCAATGACGAGCTCGTCGCTCTCGTCCTGACGCCACACATTGGTGGCGACAGCGTACCAGATGCCGGTATAGACATTAGGGTGGCGGCGCAGCATCTCGGCAACATACTCGAACTTGTTGCTGTCATACTGCACGGCGATTTGCCAATGGCGCACGGCGTTGGTGCGGTCAGCGCGCCAGTAGTTGAAAATATTGGCGGCCATCAAATGCCGCCCGGCTTTGACGACGTCATAATCAACGTTGGGCACATCAACCATGAGCAGCGCGAGGGCGTGTTGATAGAGGCCGAGGTCGTTGAGGATATTGGCGGCATCCAAGTAGGCGTGGGCAATGAAGACGAGGCAGGCGGGGTGCTGCTGCGTTTTGAGCGCGGCAGCGAAGGCGGCGGGCAGGTCTTTGCGGGTGTCGTAAAGGATGCGGCCGAGGAAGAAGAAGGAACTGCCGCGGGCAAAGCCGTCGGGATTCTCAGGATGCGTAAGGAACTCGAACAGGCGCTGGACACGCGGACTGTCATCCTGGCGTACCAGCGCCCGCGCCTGCCAGAAGAGCGCCATGGCGGCGCCCGGCACCCGCAACGCCGGCAGGTAGCGCTCAATATCATCCAGCGGATCGCGGGCATCCGCGACGCGCGCGCGCAGCTCGTCGTAGGACATGATACCATCCAGCATGTCGCCCAACAGCAGTGTGGCGGGTGCGCCGGTGCCGGGCTGGCTGCGATAGGTGATGTCCCACTGGCTGGCGTATTGATCGAGCATGCGTTGCAGCTCATTGATGGTGCTGGGCGAGACCAGGCCGGCGGCGGCGTGTGCGGCAGGCGCGCTGGTGCCGGGCGCACCGAGCTGGTTGGCAAAGGCGTGCAGCGGTGTGTCTTGCATACGCGCGGCGTAGATGATGGCGAGCAATTCAGCGGGCGTGGCGTTGCACGCACGGGCGGCGCGCAGCTCCTGCGCGGTGCGCGGCGGCGCAAGCGGCGCCACGCGCATAACATAATCGAGGACCTCGAATGCGCTTGTGGCGCTGCGCCCTTGGGCTTGCCACGGCGGCGCAGGCATGACGGCGTGACCAACAGCCGCGCAGGATGCGCAGACAAGGATCGCTATGCGTGCCGCGCGGTATGTGCTGCTATGGAGTCGCATCGTCACCTTCTGGAGGCACAGTTTCGGCAGCCACGCGGCGCACATTATTTGTTGGCGCCGTTAATTCGGGGAAGATCGTCTCAAGTTTCTTGATTTCACTCATCAACGCGGCGATGACGGGCAGGCGCTCATCGGTGGCCGCCTGCTTGGCGGCACAGAAGCGCAGAGCGTTGTAGAACTCATCAATCTGTCGCGGCCGGCGTGCGTCCAACTGGCCGTGGATGATATCGAGCGCCGCGCGCAGTTCATCAAGTGACATGCCGGGGTGCTGAAGCAGCATCTCGAGCAACCCAGAAAACGCGGCGCCTTGCTCCTGCCGCATACGCGTGTTGACAAAAAACACCAAGGCCGGATAGGGTGCGCCGCCCGCTGCGTAGTACTGCGCAATGACCGGTGCAAGGTTGTTGGTTGCATGCACCGTGGCGAGCAGATGTTCGAGCAGTTTGATAAGAGAATGTTGGTCGAGCGGATGATAGGCGAACATGGCGTACAAGGCGGTGGTGACACCGCCCACGTCATCCACGGCCTGATAATGCTCGACGAGGCGCTGGTACATCCATTTGTAATCATCCCAATTCCTGCCTTGGGCCGCTGCGGCAAATGCGGCCAGTGCCGCCTGACATTCGGCGGCAAACGCTGGGGAAGTGTACTTGCGCCCTTCGCGCAACCACCACAGGCGCAGGCTGGCAAGCTCCATGCGCAGGGGCGCACCCTGCCGGCCCGTGCCGAGCAAGGCAGCGCATACGATTTCGTTAGTGTCGGCCAAAATCTCATGCAAGGCGTCCGCCGCGCGGACATAGTGGTTGTCCCGCGCCAATCCACGGGCACGTTCGAGGCACGCGGCAAAAGGCACATCATCAGTGGCATACGCGGGCATTAGCGTAGCAGCGCACATAAGCACAGTCAAGAGGCTGGAACGCGGCCATGCAGCAAGCAAGGAGTTCATCAGGGACGGTTCAGAGTGGGATGACAGTCAGGAAAAGAAACCGCGCCGCAAAACATGCGGCGCAGCAAGGCTGGAACAATGGAAAAAAAGCAGTGCGAACTGCTAACGCGAAAGGAACTAGACTGCCGGACTGCCGGACTGCCGGACTGCCGGACTGCCGGACTGCATTATAGCGTTTTCAATGCTAGGCTTCATGCTTTCATAAAAAAGTATGTGAACAGCATAGCAGAAATGCGGCTGAAAGTCAAATGCATGCGCAAAGTGTTTTGCGACTAGTCAGCCGCGCGGCGGTGCCGCACAGCGTTGGAGCAAGTTCAGCAAATCAGCGCGCGTGTTCAATTCTGGCTGCTGCAGCACCTGTTCGAAGCAAAAGCGCAAGGCCGCGCCGACCTGCGGCCCGGGCCCGATGCCCAAGTGCTGCATCACATCGGCGCCAGTAATACACAGATCGGTGATTTTCAGCGCGTGCTGTGCGGCCTCGATCGCGCGAATGCGCCGCAGGGCGTAGGTCAGCAGTCCGCGGATTTCCTGCTCGTTGTACGACACGCGGAAATTCGCGCGCAGGTCCGCCAGCTGCAATCGCAAAAGATCGCGAATCGGCAAGACCTTCAACCGGCTCATCAAGCGCCGAATGGTGCTGTCGCGCATTTCCTCGCGGAACATCAAGCGATGCAAATGCTCTGCGATCGCCTCGTCCACATAGGCAATGATCTCGTTGCTGTAGCGCAAGTCGCGCAGTTCCTGCTCGGCCAATTCTACACCAGTAGTTTCATGGCCGTAAAAATGATCGGCGCCGGCATCATCCGTGGTGCGTGCCGCCGGCTTGCCAATGTCATGCAGCAATGCCGCCAGCCGCAACGCCAGCTTCTTCTTGTGCACACCCGCGACACACGCCACTGTGTGCGTCCAGCATTCCTCGGCGTGCACGACATTTTGTGGTACGCCGACCATGACCGCGACGCGGGGCAGCATATGCGGCAGCAGCCTGGTCTGTTCAAGCAAGTGTAGCGCTGGTCCGCACTGGTCCAGCAGCAAGATTTTATTGAGTTCGAACTGGATGCGCTCGCGCGGCACATTGCCAAGCAGGGCGCCGTGAGTCTGCATTGCCACGCGCGCCGCCTCATCGAGTGTGCCGTCGATCAGGGCCGCAAAGCGACAGGCGCGGATCGCGCGGATCGGGTCTTCGCGCAAACGCTGATCGGCCGCGCCGGCAAAGCGCACCATGCGGTCAGTCAAATCGCGCTGCCCACCATAGGGATCGTGCAAGACACCCTGCGCGTCCATGGCCATCGCGTTGAATGTGAAATCTCGGCGCGACAAGTCTTCCTCAATCGTGGCCACCATGCGTACATAATCCGGGTGCCGAAAATCGGTATAGGGCCCGTCCTGCCGGAAGGTTGCGACCTCGACACCATCGACCAATGCCACAGAAAATGCTTCACCCACGATCTTGGCGTGCGGAAACAGCCGCGTGATGTCTTCGAGCCCGGCATTGGTGGCAATATCAACATCCGCACACGGCACACCGCGCAGCCAATCGCGCACGCAGCCGCCGACATAATAGGCTTGGAAACCGGCCTGGACAAGGCGGGCTTGAATCTCGCGCGGAAGCGCAGCAACAGGAAAAGTAGTCATAAAACTGAAAACTGAAAACTGAAAACCAGCCTAAAACCAGCCTACAGCAGCGCGCGCATCGCGGCAATCGTCAGATGTTCTAGTTTATCAACCATCAAATCGGCCTCTTTGACGTAGTGCCCAACGCCAATGGATTTCACGCCCGCGCCGCGCAACGCCTGCACGCCCAGCATGGCATCCTCGACCCCCACCGCGTTGCGTGCCGGCATTTTGACGGCGGCGAGCGCCTTCAGGAAAATCGTCGGATCTGGTTTCGTGTCCTGCACGTCGAAGCGATCGATGACGGCGTCGAAGTAGGGGCCCAATGCCGCGTGGGCAATCACATCCTTGGCATTCTTGCTGCCCGAGGCGACCACCACCAGAATGCGTTCGCGCCGCAGGGCCTCGAGCAAGGCCACCGCGCCCGGCAACACCAAATCCGCCGGGACGGCCTTGTCCAGCGTGACGCGATAGTAGCTGTTCTTGCGCTCCATCAATGTTTCCATGGTGGCGTGGTCCGGCACGGGCTGGTTGTTGTAATCGCGAAACAACACGCGCACGCATTCATCGCGCGCCATGCCGCGAAAAGCATCGCCTTTGCGCTCGTCAAAATCAAACCCCAATTCATCCGCCAGCCGTTGCCAACTGCGATAGTGCAGCGCCTGCGTGTCAACCAGCACGCCATCCAAATCGAACAAAACTACTTTCAGCTCAGCCATGAATGCATTGTATCCGGTAGGTGAACAGCAATATTATAGCGGCCAGTCTGCGGACTGTCAAGCCAGAAAACGGCCTCACATGCGGCACATGTGCGCCGTCAGTCTGTCTCGCCGCTGAATTCCTCGCGGATATCATTCCGGGATTCGCATCAGGCGTGCACAGAAACAGACCTGAGATTCTTTCACCGCAAATGATGTTCACAGCCGTTTTCAATGATTGACGTGAGGTGACAATCAACATTTTGTGTCGTTTGCAGACCGCAGCGCAGCGTAGTTGTCCGCCGATGGCGCCGATGTTCAAGCGCAAGCACAATAACCGCGAAAGATCACCATAGAGCGCAAAGTAACAATGGCAATGCTGATGTTGTCCTTGGTGTCTTTGTGACTTTGTGAGAGACAATTTGCGCGGCGATTGGCTTGGCTGCATCTGCGAACGGTCTCAAACGACCCGGCCTGTCGTCTGCGCAGCTCAGGCAGGCATTTTCATGGCAGTGCTTTGCCGTGGTCCGACCCCAATGAACACAGCGTTTTTGCCACGAAGAGACACAAGAAGTGCAAACCTGCGGAAACGTAAAATACCTTGCAGATAATCTCTCACAAAGCCACGAAGCCACAAAGAAGAGGAGCGCAGTTTTTTGATGGGCTGCGCTGCCGCACCATAAATTGTTTCGTTGCGAGAGAATTTCCTCTCTCAAACGACATGAAATGTTGATTGAGCCAACTCCTTTACTCCTTGTCAAATTCTGCCGGCAGGCTGCGGCAGATATTGTCCGCAGATGCCGCAGATGGCGCCGATGTTCAAGCGCAAGCACAATAACCGCGAAAGATCACCATAGAGCGCAAAGTAACAATGGCAATGCTGATGTTGTCCTTTTCATGGCAATGCTTTGCCGTGGTCCGACCCTCACTAGCCACCCCCACTGGCCCCAGGAAAGTCAAGCGTAAATTCGTTCACGGCAAGCGAATTTATTTTTGTGAGTCTTGTGTCCTTGCGTGGCAACATTTCAGCGCTGGGCAGCATTCGCCACGCGGAACGCCGTTCCGCGACTACGTATCGGCGTATCCCGCCGCTGGCGGGACTCCAAGCAGCTGACCACCGACGTACCGGCGTACTGGCCACTGACGCACTGATCACTGACGCACTGATCACTGATCACTGATTACCATCCAACACCCTGGGTGCCTGCGCGCCTTCGTGGAAAATTGTTTTGAGTGTTTTCGCATTCGCATTTTTTGTTTGCGTTTTTGCAAACATTTTCGGCTTTTGTAAAACATTATGTTGCTGTTATTCAATTACTTGCGTTTTCGGGTCGCAATGTGCACTGCACCTTATGCGCGCGCGAGCTATAACCAAACCGCACGCGCAAACCGAACCCGAGAGCCACATGCAAGCCGACGTAAAACACCTCCTCTTCCCGCTGATGACCGCATTGCTGGTCGGACTGGCCTGCGCCGCACCGGTCAGTGAAGTGGATGTCGTGCGGGCTGCCCAGACATTCATTGCCGAACAAGCACCGGCGCTGAACACAACGACGGCCCAGACCACACCGGGTGCCGGCGTCGGAGATGCGGTGGCACGGGTGATCCGTGTGGGCAGCGCCGGCGCCACGGTTGGCTTTGTCGCCGAATTCGCGTCGTCTGGATTCGTGCTGCTGCGTGCCGACGATAGCTTGCCGGCGCTGAAGCTGTATGCCGCACAGGGCACCTTTGCGAGTTTGCCGCCCGCCATGCAAAAGGTGCTGACGTGGGAGCTCGAGCAGGAGGCGCGCGCGTTGGCCAGCAATCAGGTCGAAGTCATCGCACAGCGTGCGCGCAACCAGGCCGAGTGGCAGGCACTGCGCCAAGCGCGCTGCGTATCGAACCCGGCGCCGCACGTCAGCACGGCGGACTGGTCGGACGTGCCCTTGCTGCAGACCGCGTGGAACCAAGATGCGCCCTACAACGCGGTTGCGCCGTCGGCGGCCGGTGGGC